>JAEEGG010007825.1_pt1 | contig 24463 bp, 19 predicted proteins | sample 9134161 | NCBI WGS metagenome assembly JAEEGG01 (sample SAMN16246543, study PRJNA631951) | gut metagenome | biome: gut microbiome; feature: rumen; material: CR-attached | host: Bos | place: Iran: Karaj | collected 2018-10
GCGTCTCGTCTCAGCCCAAATCGGCTCCGTGAAAACTGCAAAGCACCCGAGAGCGAGAGATTTTCGAGTGATTTTTGTTCTTTTTGATGCGGCAAGGCTGTCGCCTTGCAAAGAAAAAAGGGCAAAAGGCGCCGAAAAGATACGTTCTCGGGCGGCAGAGGTTCGACTCCCTTCGCCTATCGGCGCGTTCCCGAAATCACGCCTTTTTCAGGTCCTCGCCGGTGATGTACTTTTTCAGCGGGGAGTAAATGAGCATGGCGACTATCAGAGTGATGATAAGCTCCGCGCCCATGTACCAGCCGTTGTATGCCGCGGAATAGGGAATGGCCGCCATGCCGAACTCGTTGGGCCAAAGCGCGTTCCAGATCCAGACGCCGGTGACGAAGTGGCACAGGAAGCGCAGAACGAAGGTCACGATGATACCGACGGTCATTGCCTTGCGGTGGTCCTTTTCCGGGCCGTCGAAGATGCCGGCAAAGCCGATGAACAGATAGGCCACGACGTAATCGAGAAGGATGCAGCCTATCGCCATCGCAATGCCGCCCGCGGCGGCGTAGCCGACGTTGTCAAGGCCGAGGACGAGCTGGAGCAGGCTGTAAACGAAGGCGCTCAGCACGCCCCATTTCCATTTCCAGCGGAAGCTGAGCAGGACGATGGGCAGCATGCTGCATATCGTCAGGCCGCCGCCCATGGGCATGTCGATCTTGAAAATGCTCAGAACCGTCGCAAGGGCGATCATTATCGCGGTTTCCACGAGCTTTTTTGTGCCGATTTTCATAAGTCTTTCCTCCGAAAAAAAATTCCGTATCGCGCCTTCAGATGCAATACGGAACGGAAATTTCGTCTGCATCTTTTCCTACGCCGGTATGAGCCGGATCAGGTTCACGGGTCAGGAGCGCGCTTTTGCTCCAATCTCAGCCGACAAAAGCGCCGGCCCCCCGAAGATGTAATACGGTAGTACGGTCATTATACAGCACGGCGGGAAAAATGCAAGTATAATTTGTGCTCTTTGAGCCCGCAGCGCGCATATACTGGATTGCCTAATATTTTGTGCGGAGCTGATGGGATGCAATGCAGGATCGAGGACTTAAGACGCAGGGAAGTCATCAATATATGCGACGGAATGAGGATGGGATATGTTGACGACGTTCTGATAGATATCTCCTGCGGAAGAGTGGCCGCCGTGGTGGTGCCCGGGCCGTGCAGATTTTTCGGGCTGTTCGGGCGGGGCGACGATTTCATCATACCCTGGGAAAGCATAGTCAGGATAGGGTCGGATCTGATACTTGTCGAGGTAAAAGGCGAACACAGACGAATGAAGAGAGCCGGATGCTTCAGAATGTAAAAAGTACGCTCCCGGAGCCGCCGCAGGGCGGGCCGGGAGCGTACTGTCAATCGGAAGGATCGTTTTTGACGACTACCGTGACGAAATATCCCGGATCGTCCGGTACGGAGCGGAGGTCGGTATAAACGCGCTCGGTCGGCAGGCCGCAGTCGGCGACCATCGCGGAGCGGTCCAGGCAGCCGTGCTTTTCAAGCGCGGCTATCACCTCGGGGAGGGAACGGCCGGTTTTCATGAGGACCTTCGTGCCCGGCAGCTCCAGCGCCTTTTCGGTGCTCCACGCTCCGCCGGGGATGATATGAAGCGGCTCGTCCGGCTCGGTCAGCGACGTGTCCAGCCTTGCCGCGACGGCGCAGAAGCTCGTGACGCCGGGTATCATCACGCTTTCGTAACCCCTTTGTACGATGAGCTCGCGCACGTATCCGCAGGTGGCGTATACCGATACGTCGCCCAGATTGAGCATGGCGACGTCGCGCCCCTCTCTCAGCTGCGCCTCGATCGCGTCGGCGGCGCGCTCATGGTCGAGCCTGCGCTTCTCCCGGTCGCGAGCCATGGAAAAATCGAGGGGAAGGACGGTTTTGCCGTCAAGCTCCACGGCGCCGCGCGCTATTTCAAGGGCAAGCATTTCGCCGCTGCGGGTGCGCGGAGCGGCGATCACGGGACAGCGGCGCACCGTTTCGACGGCCTTCAGCGTCATCAGTCCGGGATCGCCGGGGCCCACGCCGACGCTGAACAGTATTCCGTATCCGTTCATGACAGTCCTCCGATAAAATTTGAGATCGGCCGGCGGCATTATTTGCCGGAAACGGTCAGCCCGTCAAAGGCGACGTAGGGGAGCGCGACGGAGCCGTCCTTCAGCACGTCGCTGCTGACGGCGCGGATGTTTTTCAGCATATCGGCGACGCAGCCGCTTATCATGGTCTCGCTGAGCGCGCATTTTATCCTGCCGTTTTCGATAAGAAAGCTGTTTTTCGCAACGCCGGAGAATTCGCCTCCGGTCGAGGGAGAGCCGCCGGAAAAACGCATTACGAGCACTCCGCGTTCTATGCCGCGTATGATCTCGTCAAGGGAGACGTCTCCGGGGGCTACGGTAAGCTCGGCGCTGTCGGTACCGGCGCGCTTGCCGCCGGTCTTGTTCGCGCCGTACTGCGACAGGGCGAAGCTGACGAGACGGCCGTTCTTTATAATGTCGTAGTCTGCGGCCGGGTAACCCTCGCCCGTATAGCGCTGACCGGCGACCACGTCCTCGGAGCGCGGAGTGACAGAGAGGGAAAAGACCTCGTCCGCCACAAGGGAGCCGAGACTGTCCTTCCATATGCTCGTGCCGTCGATGAGGCTGACGTCGGAGAGAAAATTGCCGATGGCGGTCGAAAGAACGAGCTCCTGCAGAACTCCGGGGGCGAGTATGACGGGACCGACGAATTTTCCGCGCAGAGTCTCGGTGTCGATCTGCTTTTCGATATCCGACAGATCCCTTTCCAGAAGCGCGCATTCGATGATCGGACGGTCGAGCGATTTCAGAAGCAGACCGCTGCCGTAGAAGGAGGAGCTTTTTTCTCCGCGGTGGGCGGAGTACATGAGCTCAAAGCAGTAAAAGCCCGTGACGGTACGGTAGACGACTCCGTTGCTGTTCATGTACACGCAGCGCTCACAGTCGTGCTCGGTTATCATCTGCTCCATAAGTATCAGGGGATGGCGGCGGGATATATCGTCCATGAGCTCACGGGTGCGCCGGAAAAGCGCCTCGGTATCGCACGTCGGCTCGCCGTCGACGTAGCTTTCGTTTACCGGTCCGTCGGCAAACTGCCAGGCAGGGTCCGGGAGCGCGCTGTCGCAGGAGGCGATGCACTGGGACACGGCGTCGCTTATCGCGCCGTCGTCAAAGCGGTTTATGTGCACCGAGCCCTTGCGGGCGTCCTTGAGGACGGTAACGGAAACGTCGCGGTCGAACAGTGTGCGCATGAGAGAAAAGCTGCCGCCGTCGACGTTGAATTCGCGTTTTTCGCTTTCCGATACAAAGCACTGCACGCTGTCCGCGCCCAGGGAGCGGGCAAGAGAGATTATCTTTTCGGCCGTTTTGAGAAGCTTATCCATTTCAGCGTCCTCCTATCATGACTTTGCAGCGCAGCGCGGGGCCGCCGAGGCCCACGGGCATCCTCTGCTTTTTGCCGCAGAAGCCGGAGCTGGACCACTGCACCTCGTCGCCGACCATGTCGACGGTTTTGAGCATGTCGAAGGCCACTCCGGATATCGTGGTATCCAGCAGAGCGCGGCCGAGCTTGCCGTGCTTTATCTCATAGCCCATCGTCACGCCGAACATGAATTCGCCCGTGGTGTCGGCCTGACCGTTTCCCGAGTCGATGAGATAATACCCGTCGTCGATGGAGGCTATCATGTCCTCGAGCCTGTCGGAGCCGGGATGGACGGCCGTATTGCGCATGCGGATGAGCGGTTCGTCGGAAAAGAGCCAGGCGCGGGCGTTGCCGGCGGGCTCCATGCCGAAACGGAGCGCGCTCTCGCGGCTGTTCATATACGCGACCAGCACGCCGTCCTTTATCAGCGTCACGTCGCGGGCGGGCGTGCCCTCGTCGTCGACGAACACGGGAAGGGGGCAGCGGCTGCCGAAGGCGGTATTGGCGAAGTCCGACAGAGTGACCTTTTCGGAGGCCACGCGTTTGTTCAGACAGTGGCCCGCTACGCTGCCTCCGAGCACGAGGTCCGCTTCCACGGTATGCCCGACGGCCTCGTGCGCCAGCATCCCGGTCATCATCCCGCCGAGGATGACGGTCTTTTCGCCCGCGTCGGCGTACACGCCCTCGCGCTTCTGCATGAGATATTCGTAAAGACGGTCTATCTTTTCATAATATTCCGCGGGATCGGTGAAATTGAGGTCGAAGGTGCCTTCTCCGCCGAAGGCGCGGAAAAGGTCCACCGGCATTCCCGAGGGAGTCTCGGCAGTGAGAAAAGCGTAGCAGTACGAGCGGGGAAGTATCGTATGGGCCTGCATGCCGTCGGAGCAGACGAGCAGCTTTTCCATGGAGTCCTCCGTGGCGACGAACCTGCGGCTGATGAGCTTGGGACAGTGCTTTTCGGCATAGGCGTCCAGTTCGCGGATGAAATCCACGTACATGCGCTGAGCGGGGTCGTGAATATCCTCGGAAACGGTGAAGCTGCCCTGCTCGACGGGGGGAAGAGGCGGCCTGTCGAGACCGGCGTGCTTTTCCATGAACGCGGCGTTTTCCGAGGCGGCGCGCAGTACCTTCCCGGCGGCCTCCCGGGAGTACTCGGCCATTGAGGAAAAGCCGCAGACGCCCGCGCGGTATACCCTCGCGGAAACGCCGGAAACGTCCGAGCGGGTATTGGAGACTATGTCGCCCGACAGGAGAGTGACCCGTCTGTCGCGGTTGAGCTGACCGCGAAGCTCGGTATGCACCCCGCTGTCAAACAGGGCTTTTTGAGACGAAAGAATGTCCTGAAGCATATATTGTCCTCCGATATGTAGTTGTACGGATGAGCCGAAAAACGGCAATTCAGACGTTTTTCACGAAAAGACAGCGTATGGCGTTGCATACGGCAAGCACCATCACGCCCACGTCCGCGATAACGGCGACCCACATGTTCGCCGCTCCGAGGGCGGCAAGTATCAGGCAGACAAGCTTTACCGCAAGAGAGAACACGATGTTCTGCCTGACTATGCCCATGCACTTGCGCGAGATGAGTATGGCCTTGGATATCTTCATGGGATCGTCGTCCGTAAGCACCACGTCGGCCGCCTCTATGGCGGCGTCCGAGCCCAGAGCACCCATGGCAATGCCGACGTCGGCTCTCGCGAGCACGGGAGCGTCGTTGATGCCGTCGCCGACGTACGCCAGACGGCGTCCGGGACCGCATTGCCCGAGAAGCTCCTCGAGACAGCTGACCTTGTCGCCCGGCAGCAGCTCCGAACGATGATCGGAGATGCCGGCCTCCGCCGCGACCTTTTCGGCGACGCTTTCGCTGTCGCCCGTGAGCATGACCGTGCGCTCGACGCCCGCCTTTTTCAGCGCGGAAACAGCCGCGCGGGCGTTTTCCTTGATCTCGTCGGTTATCACGAAGTGCCCGCCGTAATCTCCGTCCATGGATATATGTACTATCGTTCCCGCGTGACTGCAGCTGCGGTAATCGGCGCCGGTTTTCTTCATGAGCTTTTCGTTGCCTACGGCGATCTCGCGCCCGTCCACCGAGGCGATTATACCGTGCCCGCTTATCTCCCGCACGTCCGTGACCCGCCCGGGATCGAGACTGCGGCCGAAGGCGCGTTTCAGACTGCCGCTTATGGGATGCGAGGAATGAAACTCGGCCAGGGCGGCATACTCGAGCAGCTTTTCCTCCTCCAGGGGACTGTGATGGACGCCGGTCACGGCAAAATTGCCCTTGGTTATCGTGCCCGTCTTGTCGAAAACGACCGTTTTGACCTCGGACAGTGTTTCGATGAAGTTTGAGCCCTTGATAAGTATGCCCCGGGTGCCGGCGCCGCCCAGAGCGGCAAAAAAGCTCAGAGGTATGCTGATGACTATGGCGCAGGGACAGCTTATTACAAGCAGGGTGCAGGCCCGAAGCAACCACGTGCGCCACAGCTCTCCGACGGAAGCATATGAGCCCGGAAGCGCGAGCATGCACAGCAGGGGAGGCAGCACCGCGAGGGCCAGGGCGGCGCAGCAGACGACGGGAGTATAGATCTTCGCGAAGCGCGAAACGAAGCCTTCGGACCTCGATTTGCTCGACGCGGCGTTCTCTATGAGATCGAGTATCTTCGACGCCGCGGACTGTTTGAAGTCCGCCGTGGTACGCACGCGGAGCACGCCGCCGGTATTGACGCAGCCGCTGAGCACCTCGCTGCCCTCTTCCACGTCGACGGGGAGGCTTTCCCCGGTCAGCGCGGAGGTGTTTACGGAAGAGCTGCCGGCGACGACCACCCCGTCCAGAGGGATCCTTTCGCCGGGACTGACGACTATAATGCTGCCGACTTCCACCTCGGAAGGATCGACGTATTTCATTTCACCGCCGGAAAGAAGGCAGGCGCGGTCGGGGCGAAGATCCGTGAGGGCGGTGATGCTTCGTCTGCTCCTGTCGACGGCGACGCTCTGAAAAAGCTCGCCGATCTGAAACAGCAGCATTACCGCCGCGCCCTCGGCGTATTCGCCGAGGACGATCGCGCCGACGGTGGCTATGGCCATGAGAAAGGCTTCGTCGAATACCTCGCCCTCCGCGATCCCTTCAACGGCCTCGCGAAGCACGTCGAAGCCGGCGAGCAGATACGGGACGAGAAACAGCACGATGACCGTCCATCGGGGAAGAGAGGTCTTTACGACGCCTTCGCCGATAAGATAAAGCGGCACGAACAATACGTCGGCCGCGATGATGCGCGTCAGCAGAGTTTTCTGTTCTTTGTTCATTGACGTCCTCCGGTCTGATATGTAATGGGGCGGCGAGCCTGTGCCCGGATACCGGAGTTAGCATACACTAACTGACTCTGCCTGTCAATGGTCAGAATGCCGAAGCACGAAAAAAACGACGAGGGACGGCGGGGCGTCATTACCCTATTTCCACGGCGAGGCGGCGTTTTTTCCATTTCCCGCTGAGGTAATAGGGGAATACGACGATGAAATAAGTATAGCCGGCGAGCGCGCTGCCGAGCCAGAAGCCCATTATGCCCAGGCCGCATACGAGTCCGAGCAGCATGGCGAGACAGACGCGCATCACTATGCCGTCGGCGATGCCCATGAAGAAATTCATCACCGCGAAGCCCACGCCGTTGACAAACGCGGTGAAGGGAGCGCGGAACGCCGCGCCGATGTAATTGACCACGGCGACCTTGACGTACGTATGCGACATTGCCAGCACGTCGGGATCCTTGTCGAACAGGGAGAATATCTGCTCGGGGAAAAGGGCTATCGCCGCGCTCAGCAGGGCGCAGAAGGAAAAGCCTATCAGGAAAACGGAGCGTATCACGGTCCTGATCCTGTCGAAACGCCCCGCTCCGAAGCTCTGGCCTATCATGGACGACGCGGCCTGGTTCAGGCCGTTGGTGACTATGTACGAAAGCAGGACGAGCTTGCTGCCCACTCCGTTCACCGCGGAGACCGTCAGCCCGTAGGAATTCAGGAAGGAGCTGACAAAAAGCATGGAGGAGGTGATGGCGCAGTGCTGCAGCGCGATGGGGATGCCCTGCTTGAGAAAGGCGGAAAGACACCTTCTGTCCGGTATGAAGGACGCGGGCCTGAAATCAAAGCCGAACTGCTCGCGGCGGGAATGGAGATATATTATCGCGATGACGAAGCTGAGACCCTGGCCGCAAACCGTGGCAAGGGCCGCGCCGAAGGCGCGCAGCTGCAGCACGCCCACGAACAGAAGATCGAGGATTATGTTCGTGACCGCCGATATGGCAACGAAGACGAACGGCCTGCGGGAATCTCCCATGCCGCGCAGTATGGAGCTGACGGTGTTGTAGCCGAAAATGAAAAACGTTCCGCAGATGCACGTGAAAAGATAATCGTGAGCCATGGAGAAGGCTTCGGAGGGAACGCGCAGCCAGCCGAGGAAGTTATCGGTAAAGGCCGAGCATACGGCGGAAAGAAGGACGGCAAAGCCGAGTATGCAGCTGAACATGGTGCCGATGACCTTCTTTATCATCCCTCTTTCCCCGCGGCCCGCAAGCTGGGAGATAACTATCTGCCCTCCGGCGGCGAGACCCGTGCCGAAGAAGGTAAAGAAATTCATTATTTCCCCGCCGTTGGACACGGCGGAAATGCCCTCGCTGCCGACGAACTGGCCTATGATGACTATATCGGTGAGCGTATAGCAGGTCTGCAGGAGGTTGGCGAGGATGAAGGGCAGAGCAAAGCTCACGAGCTGCTTCGTGGCGTTGCCGCTCGTGAGGTCGCGGATCATGCTTTTTTCGTTCATAACGTACGTTCCTTTACCGGCCGGCTTCGAGCGCCTGTTCGGCAAGCGCGGCAAGACGGCTGCTGCCCAGGCGGGATGCGCCGAGATCGAGAAAGGCCTGCGCGTCTTCGAGACTGCGTATGCCTCCGGAGGCCTTCAGGGACAGCCCCGCGGGGAGGTGCGCCGCCATGAGGGCGACGTCCTCGCGGGTGGCTCCGCCGGACGAAAAACCGGTGGAGGTCTTTATGAAATCCGCTCCCGCGTCGGCGACGAGGGAGCACATGCGTATCTTTTCCTCGTCCGTCAGCAGACAGGTCTCCACGATCACCTTCAGTATCCTTGCCCCGGCGATGCGCTTTATCTCGCTGATCTCGCGGAAAAGCTCGTCGTACCTGCCCGCCTTGATGTGGGAAATGTTGGCGGTCATGTCGATTTCGTCGGCGCCGTCGGCAATGGCCTCCGCGGTCTCAAAGCATTTGACAGAGGTCGCGGAATAGCCGTTGGGGAAGCCCGTTACGGTGCATACGGGTACGCGCCCGTCAAGATACGCCGACGCCTCGGCGACGAAACAGGGAGGTATGCATACCGAGGCGGTACCAAGGCGCAGAGCTTCATCGCAGACGCGGCGGACGTCCCCGGAGGACGCCGTCGGCGTCAGCAGAGTGTGGTCGCAGGCGGACAGTATTCTTCTGATATCGACCATGATCCCGGCTCCTTTCAGTCAAAACGCGCGGTATCGAAAAACGCCTTTATCTCTTCGCGGGAAGCGGACGCGCTGCCCTGTATCATGCCCGGGCTGCCGCCTCCGGCCCCTGACAGGGCCCTGTTGATTGCCGCGGCGTGCTTTCGCAGATCCGCGGTACGGCTGCCGATGACGTAGCGCAGCCTCCCGCCGTCGGCGGAAAAGGCCGCGCAGACCCCGCCGCATTTATCCATGCCCGCGTTTACCAGCTCGCGCAGGCCGACGCCGTCGAGCCCGTCCTCAAACAGGCAGAGATTGCCCTCGACCGCGCCGAGAGAGGCGATCTTTTCTTTGAGAATGTCCCGCTTCAGCTCCGTAAAAGCGCGCCTGGACCTTTCAAGCTCGTCAAGAGTCTTCCTGACGAAGTCGGGCGTTTCGCTCTGCTTCGCGCTCAGCAGCGCGGATACGGACGCGTTGTTGCCGTAACACATGCGGTAATGCTCCAGCGCGTCGAGCCCGCAGAGCATATGTACGCGTACCCCGCCTCTGTGGCGGGCGAAATCCAGCAGCTTTATCAGCCCGATCTCACCGGTGCGCTTAACGTGCGGAGCGCAGCAGGCGCAGGTATCGTAACCCTCTATGCGCACAAGACGCACGTTCTCGCTCAGGTCGAGCTTGCTTCTGTATTTTATGCGGCTCAGGGAGGACGGGTCGGGAAACCATGCCCTGACGCGGCGGTTTTCGCAGACGGCGATGTTGGCGAGGGTCTCGATATGATCGAGCTCGGCTCTGCCGAGCTCGCCGTTGAAATCCACGGTGACGTCGTCTTCACCCATATGGAAGCCGACGTTGGAAAAGCCGTATTCCCGGTAAATCAGCCCGGAAACTATATGCTCTCCGCTGTGGTTCTGCATGCGTCTGAAGCGTATGCCGCGGTCAAGCCTGCCCTGCACCGTGCTTCCCGGGACGAGCGGGGAACGGAGATAATGCACCACCTCGCCGCCCTCCTCGCGCGTATCGAAGACCTCGGCTCCGCCGAGCGTGCCGACGTCGCCGGGCTGACCGCCGCCCTCGGGGAAAAAAGCGGTCCTGTCCAATACCGCCGCGAAACCGTTTCCGGCAGGAGAACAGGACAGGACGAGGGCAGAGAAGCTGTCGATATGACTGTCGGTATAATACAGTCTGTCTGTCAATGCCTTCAGCACCTTTCTGCTGAAATACTGCCATATTTTCGGGGTGATGTCAATAAAAAGCTTTTTCGCGCCACTCCGGAGTGATATAATGGATACGAACATCCCGCCTCCCCGGGGCGAGGCGTTCAATACGCTCAGTGAGGGTCAGAATATGGAATTCGAATACGTTTTCAGACCGATAGAAGCAGGCGGGCTCAGGATCAAAAACCGTCTCGAGGTTTCTCCGGCGGAGCCGTTTTTGTGCACCAGGGAAGGCGCGATAACCGATGAATTCATCGCCTTTACCTCAAAGCTCGCGGCAGGCGGAGCGGGGATAGTGACCGTGGGCGACAGCCCGGTGACTCAGGCTTACGCCGACAGCAATCATTTCGTAGTCAATCTTGCCGACGAATATATCGTCCACGGTCTTGTGAAGGTCAGCGAGGCCATCCGCAGGTACGGCGCCGCGGCGTCGATAGAGCTGAACCTGCGCGATCCGAGAAAGCCCGCGGAGCTGAGCCGCGAGGAGATACGCGGGATAATAAACTCCTTTGCGCTTGCCGCGGAGAGATGCAGGAAGGCGGGCTTCGACATGCTCATGCTGCATTTCGGCCACGGGCACACCGCGGCGTCGTTCTTCTCGCCGGACATGAACAAGCGAACGGACGAATACGGCTGCGGGAGCTTCGAGGACCGCTGCCGGTTCGCAAACGAGCTTCTGGACGCGGTGCGCGAAAAGACGGGCGGGATGCCGATAGAAATGCGCTTCAGCGGCGACGAGCTGTATCCCGGAGGAGTTCACGCGGACGAGGGAATAGAATTCGTAAAGGCGATACAGGATAAGATAGACCTTATCCATATCAGCGCGGGCAGTATGCACGCGGTGCAGACCATGGAGTATACCATACAGCATACGTATATGCCGAGAGCGACGAACGCGGATATCGCCGCGCTTTACAAGGCCGCGGGCCTTAAGATACCCGTGGTCAGCGTAGGCAGCTATGATATGGAGCTCGCCGAAAAGGCGCTGAGGGAGAATAAGGCGGACATGATCGCCATGATACGCGCCTTCATCGCCGATCCCGGACAGATCAAAAAAGCGAGGGCGGGAAAAAGCGACGAAATACGTCCGTGCATAAGGTGTAACGTTTGTACCGGCGACGATCCCCACGGCTGTCCCAAACCTCTCAGATGCACCGTGAACGCCGAGGCGGGCAGGGAAACGATGTTTTTGACTCAGTCCGCGCCCGAAGCGAAAAAAGCGGTGGTGATCGGCGGGGGCTGCGCCGGTATGGAAGCGGCGCGGAGAGCCGCGGAACGCGGCTGCAGCGTGGTGCTTTTCGAAAAGGAAAGCGAGCTGGGAGGCAGCCTGCGCCTGGCGGGGGCGAACCCCATAAAGAGCGACGTGCGCAGATACGCGGAGTGGTCCGTGCGCATGACCGAGAGGACGCCGGGCATAGATATCCGTACCGGCACGGAAGCTACGGAAGAGCTCGTGCTCGCCGAAAAGCCGGACGCGGTCATCGTGGCGGTGGGAAGCGAGCAGATCAGGCCCCGTATCCCGGGCGGCGACGATGAAAGGATATGCTTCGCCTGGCAGCTCGACACCGGAGAAGTAAAGGCCGGCGAGCGGGTGGTGATTGCCGGCGCCGGGCTGACCGGCAGCGAGACCGCCGTCATGCTCGCCCGGGAGGGAAAACAGGTAGTCCTCATAGACAGACTGCCGCTGGAAGAGATAATGCTCCGCGATAAGAACGTGGCGAGAGTGCACCGTATGGCGCTGAGCAGAGGAGTGCGGATAATGGACAGAACGAGTCTTGCCGCGATGACGGCCGAGGGAGCGGTCGTCACGGACGCGGGGGGGAAGGAGACCGTGCTGCCCTGCGATACTCTCGCGCTGTCTCTCGGCGTGAGAAGAAGAACGGAGCTTGCGGAGCGTTTCGAAAAGATGTGCGACAGGGTATACTTTGCGGGCGACTGCGCAAACAGGCAGGGAAACATCACGACCGCGGTGCGCGACGGATTTTTCGCCGCGATGAATTTATGAAAAATGTCTGACGTTGCCGAGAGATTTGCCGCCGGGAAATATTACGACTGCCACAGATATTTCGGCGCTCACAAAACAAAAAACGGAGTGCGCTTCCGCGTATGGGCGCCGCAGGTAAAGGCGGTATACGTCACGGGCTCCTTCTGCGGATGGGAAGAGGATAAATATCCCATGGAGGAAAGATATCCGGGGATATGGGAGTGCTGCGTGCGTTCGGTCCGCAAGGGCGACCTGTACAAATACGTAATAGACTGCCGCAGCGGCGAGAGGCTGTTCAAGGCCGATCCCGTGGCGTTCGAGGCGGAAAGACCCCCGGGCACGGCTTCGGTATTCGCCGACCTTCCCGGCTTCCGCTGGCGCGACGGGCAGTGGATGAAAAGCCGCGGCGCGCTGCCCCGGCCGATGAATATCTACGAGGTGCACCTCGGCTCATGGCTGCGCGGGACGGAAAACGGGTTTCCGGATTATGACGAGCTTGCCGAAAGGCTGAGCGGGTACGCCGCGGAAATGGGCTATACGCACGTCGAGCTCCTGCCGGTCACCGAGCATCCCTACGACGGCTCCTGGGGCTATCAGACGACGGGATATTTCGCCCCTTCCTCGCGATACGGAGAGCCCCGGGGACTTATGCGCCTGGTGGACAGACTGCACCGGGCGGGCATAGGCGTTATCATGGACTGGGCCGGGGGACATTTCTGCCGCGACGGCTTCGCGCTGGGACGCTTCAACGGCGGAGCCCTGTACGAGGGGGCCGATCATCAGCAGTGGGGCACTTATAAATTCGATTTCAGCCGGGGCGAGGTGCGCAGCTTTCTTATAAGCAGCGTGATGTACTGGCTGGGAAAATATCACATGGACGGCATACGGGTAGACGGCGTAACGAGCATGCTGTTTTTGAATTTCGGCGTGTTTACCGAGGATAATATGAGGGAAGGCTCCGTCGACGGGAACGCGGTGCGCATGCTTACCGAGCTCAACCGGGCCGTGCGCGAGCGCTATCCGACGGCCTTCACCGTGGCCGAGGAAAGCACGGACTGGCCGCACGTTACCGGAGAAGAGGGCCTTGGTTTCTCATATAAATGGGACATGGGCTGGATGAACGATACCCTGGAATACGTCTCCCTGCCCTTTTCGGAACGTCCCGGACGGCACAGACTGCTCAATTTTTCGATGATGTACGCTTTTTCGGAGCGCTTCATACTTCCGCTGAGTCACGACGAGGTCGTCCACGGAAAACGCTCGCTCATCGGACGTATGCCGGGAAGCTACGAGCAGAAATTCAAGGGCCTGCGGCTGCTGATGCTGTATCAGGCGTGCCATCCGGGGGCAAAGCTGAATTTCATGGGCGGCGAGATCGCGCAGTTTGCCGAATGGGATCACGAAAAGGGCGTGGAATGGTTCATGACGGACTATCCCGCGCACAGGGAGCACAGGGAATTCGTGCGCGCGCTGAACGCCTTTTATAAGAAGGAAAGCTGCCTGTGGGAAAAAGACGGCGGCTGGGACGGCTTTGAATGGATAGACGCCGACGACGCGGCGGACTGCGTGCTGTCGTTTATACGCAGAGGGGAAAAAAGCTGCGTCGCGGTAGTGCTGAACTTCTCGGACGCCGAGCGCGTGTGCGCGCTCAGACTGCCCGAAAACGGGAGATATAAGACCGTTTTCGCTACCGAGCCGGGCGGCCGGAGCGTCGAAGTGAAGCGCGGAGAGGCAAGGCTGAGGCTCGGGGCGCTCTGCGGCGTCGTACTGAAAAGGGAGGAAAAGCATGAACAGCAGTAAGATCGTCGCCATGCTGCTTGCCGGAGGGCAGGGCAGCAGGCTCGGCGCTTTGACGCGGCGCGTCGCCAAGCCGGCGGTAGGCTTCGGCGGAAAGTACAGGATAATAGATTTCAGCCTGTCCAACTGCGCCAACTCCGGAATAAACACCGTGGGCGTGCTGACGCAGTATAAGCCCTTTCTTCTCAATTCGTATATAGGCACCGGCGAGGCCTGGGACATGGACGGAGGGCTGTTCGTGCTGCCGCCGTATTATACCGAGGTAGGCGGGGAATGGTACCGGGGCACGGCGGACGCGATCTTCAGGAACATCGAGTTCATAGACGGCTACTCTCCGCAGTACGTGCTCATACTTTCGGGCGATCATCTTTACAAGATGGATTACAGGCCTATGCTCGAATTCCACGAGGAAAACAAGGCCGATCTGACCGTTTCCGTGATCGGGGTCGCGCCGGAGGACGCCGGCCGCTTCGGCATAATGAGCGTAGACGCCGACATGCGCATAACGAAATTCACGGAAAAGCCGAAGGAGCCGGAAAGCGATCTCGCGTCCATGGGCATATATATTTTCAGCTGGGACGTGCTGAGACAGGCGCTTATTGAGGACAACGCCGACGAAGCGTCGGAAAACGACTTCGGGCGCAACGTGATACCGGCTCTGCTGAGCAGGGGCAAAAGACTGTTCGCGTACAAATATTCGGGCTATTGGAAGGACGTCGGAACGATAGAGAGCTATTACGGAGCTCAGATGGATCTGCTCAACGAAGAGCCCGAGTTCGATATCTTCGCGGGCAGCAAGATAATGTCCAACTCGAATTCCTCCGCGCCGCAGTATATAGGCGCGGAGGCCTCCGTGGAGAGAAGCATGATATGCAACGGCTGCATCGTGCTGGGCAGCGTAAAAGGATCGATACTCAGCAGCGACGTTTTCGTGGGCAGGGACGCGTACGTCGAAAACTCCATACTTCTTCCCGGAGCGGCCGTTGAGGACGGAGCCCGCGTGAAGAGGGCGATAATAGGCGAGAAAGCGACCGTGTCCGCAATGAGCGTTTTTGAAGGTAAGGAGGACGAGATCGCCGTGCTCGGGGACGCGGAGACCGGCGGAAGGGAGAGCGGAAAATGAGAGAACTGATCGGTCTGGTCTGCACCAATTACAACGACGGCTCGTTCGGCGCTCTTACGAAGGAAAGACCGGTGGCTTCTCTGCCCTTCGGCGGGCGCTACCGCCTGGTGGATTTCCCGCTGTCGAATATGGTCAATTCGGGAATAAACACCGTCGGTCTCACCACGCCGTATATGTATCGCTCGATAATGGACCACGTGGGCGTGGGGAAGGCATGGGCTCTGAGCCGCAAGGAGGGAGGCATGTTCATACTGCCCGGGTCGATATACGGATATAAAAACATCCAGGGACAGTTCCTCATGCGGGATATCCTGAGGAACATCGAATTCCTCCGAAGGGCCGCCGCGGGCAGCATTCTCGCCGTATCGGGCGCGAGAAAGGTATTCAATATAGATTACCGCGCCGCCGCGAGAGAGCACGAGCACAGCGGGGCGGAGATAACTCTCATTTGCTCCGCGGAGGAAAACAGAAACGGCGTTTTCGTCACGCTCGACGAAAGCGGACGGGTCACGGATATGGAGGAAAGGGGCGGCGACGGGCTGCTGTTCATGGACAGCTTCCTGATCGACACGGCGCTGCTGCTCAAGCTGGCGGAATGGTACGACGCTCTGGGATACCTCGACCTGACGGAGATCATCCGCCAAAATCTGCCGAATATAAAGACCGCCTGCTGGAAATTCAGAGGCTACGTGGGCTGCGTCGACTCGCTGAGCGACTATATGCGCTGCAATATGGATCTGCTGCGGTATTCCGTGCGCAGGGAGCTGTTCATGTCGCCGGGCACGGTGAGAACAAAGATACAGGACAGCCCGCCCGCAAAGTATATGGACGGCGCGAGAGTATCGAACGCGCTGATATCGTCGGGCTGCATCATCCGCGGGACCGTGGAAAACAGCGTGATATTCCGCGGGGTCACCGTGGAAAAGGGCGCTTTTATAAAAAACAGCATCGTCATGCAGGGCGGGACGGTCGGAGCCGGGGCGGTGCTGGAGAACGTGATAAGCGACAAGTACGCCGCCGTCAGTCCCGGCGTATCGCTGATAGGTGTAAAGGACAATCCCGTCGTGATAGGGAAATATATGAGGATATAGGTCCGGTATGAATATACTGTTCGCCGCGTTTGAAGCGGCTCCGTTCGCAAAATCCGGCGGTCTCGGCGACGTCGCGGGCAGTCTGCCCGCGGCGCTGAACGCCCTGGGGCATGACTGCAGAGTGATGATGCCGAAGCACGGCGGCTATGAGACCGCGCCGCTGACTTCCTTCCGCGTCCGGCTGGGCTGGAGAGACCAATACTGCGGTATCGAAAAGGCGCAGGCCGGCGGAGTGACCTATTATTTCATCGACAATGAGTACTATTTCAGGCGCGAAAGCATTTACGGCTACGACGACGATACCGAAAGGGTCGCGTTTTTCTCAAAGGCCGCCGCGGAAAGCCTTGACCGGCTCGGGGACTTCCGGCCCGACGTCGTACACTGCAACGACTGGCACGCGGCGCTTATCCCGCTTTTCCTGGCCGGCAGAGCAAAGACGGTCATGACGATACACAACCTCCGCTTTCAGGGAGCGTGCCCTATGTGGGTGACAGGGGATATGCTGGGCCTTGAAGACGATGAGGAGGCCTGCGCCGCCCTGCGCTGGCACGACGGGGCGAACTTTCTCAAGGCCGGGATCGTCCGCGCCGACAGGGTCACCACCGTCAGCCCGAGCTACGCCGAAGAGATATGCACGGAGGAATACGGCGAGGGGCTGGATCCGATACTGCGCATGCGGCGGGACGCGCTGTGCGGGATACTGAACGGGATAGACGGCGGAAAATGGGCGCCCTGCGCCGACAAAAGCGAGCTGTGCTCCGAGCTCGGGCTCGGGCAGGATGAAAAAGCGCCGCTTTTCGCAATGGTCAGCAGGCTTACCGAGCAAAAGGGCGTGGAGCTCGTTCTCGAATGCGCCGACAGGCTGATACGTGAGGGAGGGCAGCTTGCCGTTCTGGGCACCGGGCGGGAGGATTACGAAAAAGCGCTCACGCGGCTTGCCGAAAGGTATCCCGGGAAGGTCTCGGTATGCATACGCTTTGACGAAGAGCTGTCGCACAGAATGTTTTCCGGGGCGGATTTCGTGCTCGTGCCGTCCCTGTTCGAGCCCTGCGGACTTACGCAGATGATGGCCATGCGCTGCGGCTCGGTGCCGATAGTGCGCCGGACGGGGGGACTTAAGGACAGCGTCGCGGACGGCGTGAACGGCATAGTCTTCAACGACGCCGACGCCGAAGGGCTGCGGTGGGCGCTGAGCGAGGCCATGGGGATATACGGGACCGACAAATACCGGGAAATGAGAGAAAACGCGATGAAATGCGATTTTTCGTGGAGCCGTTCGGCAGAGGAATATATAAGGCTGTATGAAAGTATTTCATGATCCCTTCGCCGAACGGTACCGCAGTCCCTCCGGAGCGGTGAAATGCGGCGCGGTCGTTTCCCTCGCCGCCCGCTGCGAGGGCGAAGGCTGCGTTCTTGCCGTCCGGCGCGACGGCGAGGGAGAGATCTTCAGGATCCCCGCGAGCCGCAGCGGAGAACTGTGGCGCGCGGAGCTGAAAACGCCGGATGAGCCGGGTCTGATATGGTACAGGTTCGAGTGCCCCGGAGATACGGAGGGGGAATTCAGGCAGATCACCGTATATAAGGAAAGCGGCCTGCCGGAACGGTACGCGGGAGGCATAGTGTATCAGATCTTTCCCGACAGGTTTTTCCGCGGCTCCGACTGGAAGGAGAGAAGGGACGCGGGAGCGGGAAAAAGGACGCATACCCCGCGCATTTTTCATGAAAGCTGGGACGACAGGCCCTTTTACAGAAAGAACGCGGAGGGCGAGGTAACGCACTGGGATTTCTTCGGAGGCACTCTGCGGGGCATCGAGGAAAAGCTCGGCTATCTCGAAAGCCTCGGCGTGACAATGATATATCTCAATCCGATCTTCGCGGCGTCAAGCAATCACCGCTACGATACCGCGGACTACATGCGCGTAGATCCGGCTCTCGGCGACGAAGAAAGCTTTGCGAGCCTCGCCGCCCGCGCGGAGGAGAAGGGCATAGGGATAATACTCGACGGCGTTTTCAGCCATACGGGAGCGGACAGCGTTTATTTCGACAAATTCGGCATATACGGGGGCGGCGCGTGCGGCGGCGAGGACTCGGAATATTACCGATGGTACGATTTCAGAAGATTTCCCGGGGAATACGCCTGCTGGTGGGGCGAAAAGGAGCTGCCCGAGCTGAACGAAAACGAGCCGGGATGCCGGGAATTCCTGCTGGGCGTGGTAAGAAAATGGCTGAGAGCCGGCGCGTACGGCTGGAGGCTCGACGTGGCGGACGAGCTGCCGGACGGCTTTATAGAGGCGGTGCGGAAGGCGGCGGAGGAAACCCGCCCCGACGCGCTCGTGCTCGGAGAGGTATGGGAGGACGCCAGCAATAAGATAAGCTACGGGAAGAGAAGAAAGTATATCCTCGGAAACGCCCTGCACTCGGTGATGAATTATCCTTTCCGTACCGCCGCTCTCGATTTCGTAACGGGAAAGTCGGACGCCCGCGCTTTCGCGCGGAGCATGATGAGCCTCAGGGAGAATTATCCGCCCGGCGCGTTTTACGGGGCGCTGAACGTGATCGGCAGCCACGATACCGCCAGGGCTCTGACCGCGCTCGGAGGCGACGCGGAAAAACTGAAAATGCTGAGCTTTCTGCAGTTCACGGCCGCCGGGGTGCCCTGCATATATTACGGCGACGAGGCGGGCATGGAGGGGGAGAGCGACCCCGATAACCGCGCTCCGTTCCCCTGGGGACGGGAAAACGGGGAGATAACGGAGCATTACAGGAGCCTTGCGAGGCTGCGCAGGGAGTATCCTCAGCTGAGAGACGGTGAGTTCGAGGCCGAGGCGGACGGAGAATACAGGTACTGTTTCCGCCGCGGCGATCTGCGCTTCTTCGCCGACGCAAGGAGCGGAGAGTTCGGGCTTGATAGGTGAATGGCTGTCGGCAAAGTCCGGGGAAAGGACTTTGCCGACGCCTTGTTTTGCGCGTTGACAGGCAGGGCAAAACAAGGTATTATTTACTCGTCCTACAAAGACGTGAAACGGAATTCGTATTTATGAAAAATTATATTTGGGTCACACTTATAGCCATGATCCCGGTGGCGGAGCTTCGCGCGGCGATACCCGTGGGCTGCTCGCTCGGGATGCCGGCATGGCAGACGTACGCCGCAGCGGTGGTGGGCAATATGATCCCCGTACCGCTGATCATTTTATTTACCCGCAGTATTTTCAAATTTATACGTACTCATTGGCACAAGCTCGACAGTCTGGTGAACCGGCTGGAGGCGAACGCGATGAGAAAAGCCGACAAGGTGATGAAGTACGAGATATTCGGACTGTGGCTGTTCGTGGCCATACCGCTGCCGGGCACGGGAGCCTGGACGGGGGCGATGATCGCGGCTCTGCTGAACATACGCATGAGGCGTTCTCTGCCGACGATCTTTTTCGGCGTGCTGACGGCGGGAGTGATAATGACGCTCGTAAGCTACGGCATCAGCCTGGGGATAGAGACGATAGGGGGTTAGCCGGTGTATTATCTCATCAAGGACTCCGTGGAAGAGTGCGCCGCCGACGAGCTGCGCGAGGCGGGATACGGATATGCCGCCGTACTTACGTCCGAGCAATGGCAGAAGCAGAAGGAAAGCTTCGACATGGGCATAGAGCTGGAGCCCGACGCAAAAGACATACACGGCACCAAGGCGGAGGTGAACTTCGACTCCCTCACCGGCACCTTTATGATACCCGACCGCTCGGACCTCAGCGGCAACAGCTTCAAATTCGCTTTCGCGCTGGATGAAAAGGGCATAGTCTTCATAGACGAAAGCGGGAAGGCCGAGGAAATGATACGCGGGATAATGCGCACGAAGCGCTGGAGAAAGCCCAGCCTCGAGCGGTTCCTTTACGATTTCCTCGAGCAGATCGTCGACGGCGACCTGACGGTGATAGAAAAATACGACAGCGAGCTCGACGCTCTGGAAAACAGCATGCTTTCCTCTCCGGAGCAGACGGATCTGATACGCGTGAACGAGATCCGCGGAGACATACGCGAGCTGTGGATACATTACGAGCAGCTCATAGACATGGGGCAGGAGCTCGAAGAAAACGAAAACGGCTTTTTTGACGACGGCGAGCTGAGATACTTCCACCTGTTCATGACACGCATGGCAAGACTGCACGACGCGGCCGCCGCGCTGAGAGAGCATACGATGCAGGTGCGCGATCTTTACCACGCCCAGCTCGAAGTCAAGCAGAACAGAATAATGACGCTTCTGACCGTGGTAACGACCGTGTTCATGCCCCTTACGCTCATAGCCGGCTGGTACGGAATGAATTTTCACAATATGCCGGAGCTGAGCTCCCGCTGGGGCTATCCGGCGGTTATCGGCGTGAGCATACTGATAGTCGCGGTGAGCCTGATATTTTTCAAAAAGAAAAAATGGCTGTGACGCAGTGCGGATCGGCGGGGGAACAGAGCACAAAAGCCTTGACTTTTGCTCTTCTCTCATATATACTGTCGTGGCGGTCAAAAATCCGGGTGTAGCGCAGTCGGTAGCGCGCTTGGTTCGGGACCAAGAGGCCGGGTGTTCAAGTCACCTCACTCGGACCATAAAATCAGACAGCCCTTTCGGGCTGTCTGATTTTATTATTCGGGAAAGGTGAACCCCCGGCCTCTTGACGGCATCCCCGAGCGGTTGCCGCGGAGCGGCGAGCGAGTGGGGCCATGTCGCCGTCGGCTTGCCGACCGAAGGCGGCAAGCCGGGTGTTCAAGTCACCTCACTGCGTCGTCGCGGACTACGCATCTTTCGCGGCGTCGCATGGCCGCGCCGCCGCTTATTCGCTCCGTCGCTCCTCCTTTTCATCACGCAAACGCTTTGCGTGATGAGCCGTCTTCGGCTGCGGAGTGGTCAGAAGAGCAAAGCTGTACGAACACCCGGCCTCTTGACGGCATCCCCGAGCGGTTCTGCCCGAAGGGCAGGAGCGAGTGGGGCGTCGTCGGAAGAAGCCGACTCCATTCCGTTTCCGCGGTTAGCGAAAGAGCCGCGAAAACTGCATATCCGTCAGCTCCTTCCTCCTCTCACCGCCGGACCCGCTTCGCCGGGCTCCGACGGTGTTTTTTCGAGAAACAGTGATCGAAGAGAGGATAAACACCCGGCCTGTTGACGGGATGCACGGGTCATGCGCGCTTTTCTTGCAATGCTCCCATGCGTATGCTATCTTTTAATCGAACACCTGCACGCATTTTGAATTCGAATAAAGGACGGCGAAGGTTCATGAATACAAAGTTCCCTCATCTGTTTGCTCCGCTCCGCGTGAAAAACGTTATTCTCAAAAACAGGATAATGTCGGCGCCGAACATGCTTTTCCACACGGTGGACGGCCGACCGACAGAGTATTACGCGCCCTATCTGGAGCATAAGGCCCGCGGCGGCGCGGGGATAGTGAACCTCGGCGAGGTGTCTGTCGGCGACGGAGCGAACCATACTCCGGAGATGAAGAAAACTCTCGACAATCTGCCGCTTTTCGCCGAGCTTTCCGCGGCCATACGTGAGCACGGCGCGCTTGCGAGCGCGGAGCTTACCCACGGCGGGATACGTACCAAGCCGGAGTACAACAGCCGACGGGCGATGGGGCCGGTCGAGGCGGAGACCATGCGTCCCGGAGAATACTCCGAGGCCATGACAAGGGAAATGATGGAGGAGGTATGCCGGCAGTACGCGGATACGGCGGAATACGTCCTTTCGGCGGGCTTCGATACGGTCCTTCTGCATTTCGGCCACGGCTGGCTTCCCGCTCAGTTCCTGTCGCCCATAGTGAACACGAGAACGGACGAGTTCGGCGGCAGCCTTGAAAACCGCATGCGCTTCCCGCTGATGATACTGCGCGCCGTGCGTGAGCGCGTAGGCCCCAAACAGCTCGTCATGGCCAGAATAAGCGGCTCGGAGCGCGTCGAGGGCGGCTTCACGGTGGAGGATATGATCTGCTTTGTCGAAAAAGCGCAGGAGTATATCGACCTTGTCGAGGTAAGCGTGGAGGGCCTGCAGAACAATATGACGGCGACCTTTCGCCCTCTCGGGATAAACACGGACCTCTCGGAGGCAATGAAGCGCTCGGGCAGGGTACATATTCCCGTATATACCGTCGGCGCGGTGCTGTACCCCGAGCAGGCGGAGGAGATCATAGCCTCCGGCAAGGCGGACGGCGTTTCCATGTCCCGAGCCCTCATTGCCGACCCGTATTTCCCGGAAAAGGCCTTCGCGGGCTGCGAGGACGATATCACGCCCTGCATCCGCTGCCTGGGCTGCTGCGACAGCGATAACCTTACACGCCATATGGTATGCAGCGTAAATCCGCTTATAGGGCGCGAAGCGCGTCTGGGCTTCGGGGAAGACATAGGCAGGGCGAAAAAACAAAAGCGCGTTCTCGTCATCGGCGGCGGCCCCGCAGGGATGACCGCCGCGGTCACGGCGTTCCGCCGGGGCCACGACGTGATACTCTGGGAGAAGTCCGACAGGCTCGGCGGCCTGCTCAACTTTACCGACGCCGACAGCCTCAAGCACGACCTGCGCCGTTACAAAAATTTCCTTATCGCACGGACGGAGAAAGCCGGCGTGAAGGTCGTGCTGAACAAAACGGCGACCGCCGGGGCGGTCGCGGAGCTGATGCCGGACGAGGTCGTGCTCGCCTCGGGCAGCGAACCGATACGGCCGGACTTCATTCCGGGCAGCGAAAACGCCCGTCATGCTCTGGACGTCTACCGAAACCCGGACTCGGTGGGAGAGAACGTCGTTATCATCGGCGGCGGCCTGGTGGGCGTGGAGACCGGGCTGCATCTCCGCAATCTCGGCAAAAACGTCACGGTGCTGGAAACGGAGACGGAATACGCCCGCGACGGCGGCTTCGGATACAAGTTCGGCCTTATATGGACGGTGGAGGAAAAGGGACTCAGAGTGATCACCGGCGCGCGCTGCACGGAGATACGCCCCCGCGCCGTCGTTTATGAAAAAGACGGCGTGAGCGAGACGGTCGGCTGCGACAGCGTGTATTACGCCGTGGGCATGCGCAGCGAGGACAGCCTGTATACGGAGCTCGCCGCTCTCGGCATACGGATAAGCGCGGCGGGGGACTGCAAAAAGCCCGGCAAGGTGTCCGGCGCGGTCCACGGGGGCTTCTTCGCCGCCATGGACATAGGAAAATTCTGAGCGGGATCGCGGAAAAATCGGCAGACGGCTTTTATTTGCCGCCTGCCGATCTGTCTTGCCGCCTCAAAGAATAACGGACAGTCACGCGGTACCGGGGGAGCTCTCGTCCGCGTCTGTTTTTTTGCTGTTGTACAGCTCCGTGAATTCGTTCCAGTTTTCCAGCAGAGCCGCCAGCACCACGGGATCGAACTGCTTTCCGTATTCCTCGCTCATGATCCCCCGGGTTTTGTCAAGGGAATAAGGCTCCTTGTACGGGCGCTTCGACAGCAGCGCGTCGAGCACGTCGGCGACCGCCATGATCCGCGCGCAAAGCGGGATCTTTTCACCTTTCAGCCCCAAAGGATAACCCTTGCCGTCGTACCGCTCATGGTGACTGTAGGCTATTTCGACGGCGATCCCGAGGTATTCGCTGTCCCGGATATCTCCTATGATATCCGCCATGATATCCTTGCCGTAGACCGTATGGAGCTTTATTTCGTCATACTCCTCGGGAGTGAGCGGTCCCGGCTTGCGAAGGATCGCGTCGCTGACCTTGATCTTGCCCACGTCGTGCAGGGGCGCGGCACGAACGGTCAGATCCGCGTATTCGGGCGTCAGAGTATCCTTGAAGACGCCCATCCCGCACAGCTTATCCGTCAGGAAGGAAACGTATTCCGACGTGTTGTGGATATGCGCTCCGGTCACCTGATCGCGGCTCTCGATGATGGAGGAAAGCGAAAAAATGATCTTCTGCTGAACGGCATGCTGTTCGCGGCTGAGCGTGAGATTGGCTTCCTGCGTCTCAAGTATTTTCTTCGTCTGCCTGTCTATAACGACCGTGATATGCGTTAAAAGAGGAATGGCGCCTATCATGATAAGACAGCGCGGAATGGCATAAAACAGCTCGAGATTGAGCACGGGAGTTTCAACGATAGGCTCGAGCGTAGGGAACCTTTCGATAAAATCCGCGACGGTGGAGGTCGTGGTCAGCACCGCGTTCGCGTCGCAGAGCCCGAGATTATAGGCGAAGGGAGTCGAACCTCTGCCGCCCGAGAACGTATCTTTTCGGCGCTTTTTGCCCTTTTTTCTTTGCAAGGCGACAGCCTTGCCGCATCAAAAAGAACAAAAATCACTCGAAAATCTCTCG
>JAEEGG010007827.1_pt1 | contig 24463 bp, 26 predicted proteins | sample 9134161 | NCBI WGS metagenome assembly JAEEGG01 (sample SAMN16246543, study PRJNA631951) | gut metagenome | biome: gut microbiome; feature: rumen; material: CR-attached | host: Bos | place: Iran: Karaj | collected 2018-10
ATTAATAGTCGCTACCATGTGTACCGGAATACGAATCGTACGTGCCTGATCGGCAATCGCACGTGTAATTGCCTGGCGAATCCACCAAGTCGCGTAAGTCGAGAATTTAAAGCCCTTGTCTGGGTCAAACTTCTCTACTGCGCGCAGTAAACCAGTATTACCTTCCTGAATCAAATCCAAGAAATCCAAGCCACGGCCAGAATAACGTTTCGCAATCGAAACCACCAAACGCATGTTCGATTCCGCCATTTTATCCTTGGCCTTCTTTTGCTCTTTTGGCGTACCATGGATAATTTTTTGCGCTAGCTCATACTCTTCTTCGCTAGAAAGAAGTGGAATTTTACCAATTTCGCGTAGATAAAGTTTTACGGAGTCGTCAGAAACTTCGTCGTAAGTCACGGATTCAAGATCTACGTTATAATCTTCATCGCCTTCGTCACCCATATCGTCGAGTGATGGCTCAACCATCATATCGTCGTCTAAACGTAAATCTTTGTCGTCTTCGTCCATTTATAATTCCCTATTATTTTTAACAACAAAACGCCCGCCCGTTTGCAATGTTTGTTTCAAGAGTTTTTGTATGCCTTATCAATTGACTTCTTCTTTCTGGGTGAACTATCAAAATTAGCCCGCTGACCCAGCATTTAGGTGAAATATAGCATAATTTTTACAACAAGTCTATTTTTTTCGCAAAATTTTGCTTAGTTTTTGCAATAATTCATTTTCCAGTGTTTCGTCGCCATTTTCCTCGGCCATCCGTATCCGCTCTTCCAAATCCCGTCGTTCTTCCGCCAACCGCTCTTCTTTTACGCGCTTAACTAAATTTTGCGCTTCCTTTTCGAGCTCATCCTTGGCAAACTTGCTATATTGCTCTTCAAATATAAGTTCCAGCTCATCTAAGTTATAAGAACCGACCTCAACATCATCGACATTAATTTTTCCAACTTTAACAATCGCTGCTAAATTCTTCTCGGCCCGACTTTCGGCCTTTGCACTCTTCTGGATATTCTTCTTTTTCAGCTTTTTCTTCTCTACGGTTTGAACCTTCTTTGCCCGAAATGCTTCCAGTGAAATACCTAATCTTTCCGCCGCCATGCGTTCATACTTCTCACGCAAAACCGTATCCGCCGGGTCAATTTCATCAATTAAGCGCTTCGCCTCTGTTGCATACTCCTGAAAACCTTTTTCTGTACGCAAATCATACTTCGTCTCATATTTTTCGAGTAACCACTCTAATGCCGGACGATATTTTTGTACCGCCTCCTGCCAAAGTTTCGGATCTTTTTGAATCAGCTCGTCCGCATCCTTGCAACCATGATAATCGTCGATTACGGACAAATAAATCCCAAATTTTGACGCCATCGAAATTGCCCGCTCCGCTGCTCGCACGCCTGCCTCATCGCCATCGTAAGCCAAACGAATATCCTTCGTCATCCGCGCAAAGCTCTTCAAATGCATTTCCGTCATTGCCGTGCCGGCCGTTGCCACTGCCTGACAAACTCCGGCCTGATGCGATGAAATCACATCCATATTCCCCTCGACTACTACTACAAAATCGGATCGCCGAATCGCATCTCGTGCTTGCGACAAACCAAAAATATGACGGCCTTTGTTATACAAAATCGTCTCTGGCGTGTTCAGATATTTTGGCGAATTATCGTCTTGCTCAATAATGCGGCCCGTAAAGCCAATCACATTTCCTGACACATCCATTAGTGGCACTGTCATTCGACCTTTAAATAAATCTCCGCCAAAACGGTTCACGAGCCCCGCTTCTTCCATTTCCTGCTCAGTAAAACCGCGCTTTTTCAAAAAATTCACTAACGCCCAACCAGATTTCGGCGCATATCCAATCCGAAAATTCTCTACCGTCTTCTTGTTTAAATTACGTTTATAGAAAACGTATTTCATGACGGCTTTATTCTTCGTCAAACAAAACTGAAAATATTTCGTCGCAAGCTCTAAACAATCGCGAATTCGCTGTTTGCGTTCAGCCTGTTTTTTATCATCGCTCGAATATCGCTTCAGCTCTACGCCGGCTTGTCGCGCCAATTTTTCGAGCGCCTCTCGGAAAGTGCACCCCTCCATCTCCATTACAAAAGTAAAAATGTCGCCACCTTTATTACTCGAAAAATCATGCCAAATCCCCTTATCTGGCGAAACCATAAAACTCGGCGTTCTGTCAGTCCCCCAAGGTGAATGCCCCTTAAAATTCCGCCCGGCTCGCTTTAGCTCGATGTATTGCCCCACCACATCTTCGACCGCTAACCTTGCGCGAATCTCTTCTTTAGCATCCTCCATACTCAAATTATAACACCTATACAACAGATGAGGAAACATCCACAACACTATTCTTTCTGGAGCCGCGTCGCTAACGCCTGTCGTTACAGGGTTGTCGCGCTTAGGCTCGGTCGTAACGACGGGCCGAATCAGCGCGGTCGAAAAGTAGTTATATGCCAATAAACTGCTTGTGTTATAATACAGTTATGGACAATAAAGCTTATCTTGACGAAATTGCCGTCAAAGGCAAAAAGAAATTTTCAGCAGGGCCAATCTTGACTCCCGTCATGATTAAGCTCATTGCCGCCGCCGCTGTCGCTGTTGTAGCGATGATTGTAGTAGGTGGAATCTTGGCTTCAAAAAACGGTGAAGTCGCCGAAGTGCATCAAATGGTCTACGCACGCATCGAGAGTCTTCTCGACGACGAAGGCCCACTCAATTCTTATTCCGAGCGTCTCAAATCGTCCGACCTTCGCACTTACACGGTTCAATTACTCTCTTCGCTTGAATCATCCCGTTCCGCCATCGAGACATCCGGACAAAATGTTACCGCCAGCGGTAAAGTTACCGATGAAAATTCTGGCCTAATGATGACTTACATGAACGAGCTTGAAGACGGTATGCTTAGTGGCCAACTCGACAAAGTTTACGCAACCGATACCGCCTATCATCTATCACTCCTCATTTCCCTCGAGCAACAGGCTCGCGCCAAGGCAACTAATGATGTTTACGCCAATGCACTCGACGCTTCCATCCGCGATCTCCAAACACTCCAAAAGAACTTCAAGGAATATAGCGATACTCATTAAAAAACATCAAAAATACCTCCCAGACGGGAGGTATTTTTTATTCTTTTGGTACGGACTGCTCGTAGCCGTGTCGCACTAAATCTATCACTTCGTCATGCGTCAATTGCCCAGAGCAAATGATTTCGATGCCATTTCGCCCTAAAGCGCGACTTTCCATTACACTCTCGTAGCGTTCTTGCAAAGTTTTGCTAAGTTCGCGGTCGCAGCGCACTTGCATGCGTAGCGGTTCTTTACCCGGCTCAAATAGCGCAAAAATCGTTTCGCCACGTAAGAAAATCTTATATTCTTTCTCATCACGCACTGATACATCCGGCAAAGCCAAGGCATACTTTACGATATCATCTTCAAGTACCATTTCAGCTCCTCAATGCTGCCCCGAATGTCATCCAGCGCACGGTGGTTTTCCGGCTTCATAAACTTCCGATGCAATGCGTTCTCGAAATAAATCTTCCAAGAGCTTACATCCAGCTGCCTATAATGCAACTTTGCATTTAGCTTCGGCCATTCACGTTCAATAAATTTTTGGTCCTGATGAATCGAATTCCCCGCCAAATATACGGTTTCGTCAAAATTCTTTTCAACGAAAGCCAGCAACTCCTGCTCGACTTCTTTCGCCGGTTTACCATCCGCATTTTGCGCAAATAAAGCGTCATAAGAATCTTTGTTCTTTTCCCAGAACTCACCTACCATACGCTCGCGCATCAACTTTTCATCAACCTTTACGACCGCCGTAAAAGTATCGACTTCATTCATTTCCCAATCTGTCGCAATTGCCGCCACTTCCAAAATTTTGTCTTTTTCTGGCGACAATCCCGTCATTTCGAGATCGATCCACAATAATGTGGCTTTTTTAGATTTTTTTGGCATTATTTCTTAACGTCAAGCTTCAAAGCCTTAATAACCAAGTAAATTACGAAAGCCAAGATAATAAAGTTAATTAAATCGTTCAAGAAAGCACCAAGAGCCAATTCTGCGCCGGTTTCCCCAAGTGGAATAGTCCAGCCCTTCAAACCTTCCGTTGAACCTAGCATAAGACCGATTGGTGGCATGAAAACATTATTAACGAGCGAGTTAACTAATGCACCAGCGTGCGTACCAAGTACCAAGCCTACAGCAAGACCGACAATATTTTGCTCTTTAATGAAGGTCATGAAGCCGCTTGCGCCGCCTTTAACCCGAGCGATTCCGCCCTTCTTCTCACCCTTTTTCTCTTTTTCTTTAGCTTCAGCCATCGAAATTTCCTCTATTAATTACCTAAAATATACCATATATTTAGATTCTTGACAAATCTACATATCTGTGCTAAAATAGTACAGATTCACGCCTTTTGGGAGAGTGAAGGATCCTTTTCATCTTTAGTTTTTCAAATAAAGCACAGGGGAGGTGTGCAATATGGCAGGAAAGATCATTCACCTGCAGCCGGCTCACTTCTCTTTCGAGAAGCGTGGCGGCTACAACGTAATTTTACCCGAGATAATCGCGCAATTCTTCGAATATATGCGTGGAATCGGCCCGGATGCTTTTATCATAAAAAGCTACACCTTCTCAGAGGGTAACACCGGACCATCCAGCACCGAGATCATGCGCGGTTGTGTACCAACAGAGGCAATCGACCGCAAATCTATTCGCCAAGCACAGCTCTCGCTCGAAGCAGAGCTCGACAGTCAGGCTGAAGAAGCCAGTAGGCGCATCAAGGGGCGCACGTCCCGTGTATTCCAGAACCGCAACCACGGTAACGATGTCGTATACGTAAGATGCCGCAATGGCATCATGGGCTGCGGTTGGTATGATAGCGCTCATACTGTCCGCAAAGGTCTGAAAATGGCCGCCTTCATGCTCTACGCACTCGGCACCATCAATGGCGACACAGACGAAACGCTTCTCACCGCCATCTACAACTATTTGCCCTACGATAGTGAGCTCAGCTCAAGCGAAGCGGATAAAGCGACCGACATTATTGTCCGCGTCCTTACCGATAAAGCACTTCAGCAGAATAGCCCTTTCCGTCGGCCGTACGTGACTAACTAAAGAAATATCCCCGGCTGCATCCGCAACCGGGGTTTTTCATGCTATTTTTTCAAAAAAAGAATGCCCCGGCCGCAATTGGCCGGGGACTTTGTTGATGAGTGTTCGCCTAGGTTATTCAGGCAGTAGTCGAACTTCGACCGATGAATCCTATGCGCTCACGCGCAGCTCGTAACCCATCTCCTGGGCACAGGCTTTGGCCAGCTCGACGGCGCCAGGCATATCCTTGTAAACTTCCGCAATCTCGCGAAGTTCCTTGATGCCCCTTGCGGTGACGATATCCTGAATCATGGCACCATAATCCATGGCTTCGGACGCCCTCACGGGCACCACCATGCCGATATCATCATCGATAACGCCTTCGTACATGGCCACCTCCAGCATCTTCGTGGCGATGTCTGCCAACGCACGCGCCTTTGGCGATTCATCTTCGAATCCGAGTATTTTGGCATCATATGCCGCCAACTCTTCATCGGAGTCGGGGACGATGGAGAGCCCCATCACTCCCAGTTCGTTTCTTGCCGTCATTTCCTGGCGGACTTCCTTGGATTGAAACATACGCACCTCATCTTCCTGCCAGCTCTCCAGCCGGCTGTCTAATCTTAGCCCGTGGCGAGTGGCTTCGCTTAGGGCTAGATTTCCCTCCCCTCAGAGAAAACTAGCCCCAAACTGGATGCTATACGTATAAGAATAAACTCAATCAACGATTAAAGGTCATGACTTACTAGATATAATAAGCCATAACCCTATTGTATCACACTTTGACTAAAAAGTCAAGATGCTTAAGCTACATGCTCGCCGGAATCTCGATACCCAATAGATCAAGCGCCCGCGCCAACACGAAGTCTGCTTTGCGAATCACATCTAAACGCGCTGAGCGTTCTGCATCTTCTGCCGTCGAAATCGGCGTCTTTTCGTAATAGCGATTCAGTTCTTGTGCTAGCTCAAAGGCAAAACCAGCAATCTTGTGCATCTCAAAGTTCTCGCATACACTCGCTACTATTTCTGGGAATTTCAAAAGCAACTGCAATACACTCTTCTCCGCCGCGAAATCATAGTCGGCATAATCCACCGACGCAAAATCAGCATTTTTCTCGAGAATCCTGCGCAAACGCACATCTGCATACTGACAGAATGGCCCCGATTGGCCCGTCAACGCAAAAATTTTATCTGGGTCGTACAAAATTCCCGTTTTACGATCTGCCACAAAGTCGGAATATTTAATCGCCCCCACCGCAATCTTCGCAATATCCTCATTGGCAAGTTTGCCACCAAAATTCTCGCGCACGCGTTTTTCGGCATCGTTCAGCAGCTCTTCCATCAAAACTACCCCTTTACGCGACGACATTTTTTCGCGCTTCCCCTCTGGGTTAATCTGGTCAATCGTGCCAAACCACAAGTGATAATTGTCTACCTTTAGGCCAATTTTCTTCGCTAACGCAAACAGCTGCTCAAAATAGAATTTCTGCTCCGCTCCCACCGCATAGACAATCTTATCCGGATGGATATTTTCCACGCGATACAACATACAACCAAGATCCGTCGTCGCATATAGCGCCGTACCATTACTCTTGAGCATCAGCATTGGCACATCAATACCATACTCGTCTAAACGGCAAATAATCGAGCCGTCCTCATTACGTTCAAAAATACCATCTTTAACCAGTTGCTCGACTTTCTCTTTGCCCAGTTCTACAAAACAACTTTCACCCATCTCGAGGTCAGTATTAATGCCTAAGCGCCCCATAATCTCATGCGTATGCGCCATCGAAATCTCTTTAAAATGCTCTGACAGTTTCACTGCTTCTGGGTCTTTCGCCTCGAGCTTTTTCAGCCAATCCTGTACCTGCTCGGCCAATTCATGCTTACCAGCCTTTTCTTCTTCCTTCAAGTCGGCCTTCATCTGGATATAAATATTACCAAGGTCATAGATTGTTACCTTGTCGACATCAATCCCCGAACGCTTAAAGCCGGTAGCCCAAATCCCAAACGGCGTACCCACATCACCTAAGTGATTATCCGTCACCACTTTCCAGCCATTCGCTTCAAGCACTTTCTTGGCCGCCCAGCCCTGTGTACCTGGACGCAAATGCCCCACCGAATACGGCTTAGCAATATTCGTGCTCGGAAATTCCGAGATTGCTACCTTACCGGCACCAGAATCATTATCGCCATAATGCCCAGACCAGGCCGCATCCAACTGCGCCTTCAAAGCTTTTCCAGATACGCCAATATTGATAAAACCTGGCCCCGCAATCGACAATTCAAAACCACAATTCCCCAGTTTTTGGATAATTTCTTCGGCAATTTGACGCGGATTCTTACCAACTTGACGCGCAAGACGCATCGCCACATTCGTCGAATAGTCGCCTTCGATATCTGCCGGCACTGCCGCGAAATCAATCACGACATCATCAACGCCATATATATCGTTGATAACTCCCTTGATTTGATCCTTAAAATTATCCATGATATGCATATTTTACCATCTTTTTACCCCTGTCGCAAACAAATGCAAGCATAAAGACTATTGACAATTTTACTAAACTATGCTACAATAAGACTATAACTTTGCACAATTCTGTGCTAAAGTTATTTTTACGCTCTTCTCCGCATAGAGGAGAACGTAAGACACCCATTGTGTCGGAAACGACAAGAACTTTTAAAGGAGATGATCTGATGAAGAACATCATCGAGAAGTCAAAGAAGTACATCGAACTCAGCGGCAAGGAAGCCGCCGGCTCCAAGCTGACCGCTGAAGAGGCCAAGCAGGTTCAGGAACTCCGCCGTGAGCTCTCTGCCCGCGGTCTCGACCCGCAGCATGTTGTGGGGCTCGATTACAGGGCCCTTGTTTTCGCTTATAAGTCCAAGGTGGCCACTTTCGTCGCGATGCGCGAGAACGACAAATACTATGCGTCCACCCGCTACTACCTGCAGTCCGCCGGCATTGAGCCCGACCAGCAGCGTCTCGGTCGTATGTTGGCCGAGTTCAAGCAGAACGCCAAGAGCATCGCCAAGAAGAAGACCACCAGGGGGGTCTGCATGGCCCGCCAGGAACGCGAACGCGCCATCACGGCTATCGTCGCGGAAATTTCCGAGGAGGACGCCCAGCGCGCCGCCGAGGAACTGGCTGCCGAAGAAAAGGCCCGCCAGGAACGCGAGCGTATGTCCCGCGAAAGCATCACTGCCTTCGCCGCCGAAGCTTTCGGCGTCTAAGCACCACTTGCGTCAGGGAGTGGCTTCCCTTTACCGATTTTCATCACCCTTTCTCATCTTCCACCGCCGGACTCCTGGAGTCCAGGGGCGACCGTTCCCGCCGGCCGCCCCATTTTTAATGCCAAAAATTATTTAACGCTCGCGCGAATTAAACCCTCAAACAACGGATGCGCACGATATGGTCGACTCCTGAACTCCGGATGCGCCTGCGTTGCAATAAAGTAGTCACATTTTGGCGCTTCCACATACTCCACCAATTTTCCATCTGGCGAAGTGCCAGACACTACCAAGCCACCTTTTTCAATTTCCTTCAAAAACTTCTGATTCACCTCATAGCGATGACGATGGCGTTCAATCACATCTTCGACTCCGTACAACTTCTCCGCTAAACTGCCTTTCGTAAGATGGGCTGGATAGTCGCCTAAGCGCATTGTGCCACCAGTGCTTTCCTTGCCCTTCTGGCCTTCCATGATGTAAACCACATTCGCATCTGCCGGCGCATCAAATTCTTCCGAATTTGCATTCTTTACACCACCCATACGCGCCGCCGCGATTACCGCCGTCTGCAAGCCAAGACAAAGTCCAAGATATGGCTTATTATGCTTCAGACAATAAGTCGCTGCCGCAATTTTCCCCTCTACGCCACGAATCCCAAATCCACCTGGCACCACGATGCCATCCACACCCGCAAAATCTTTTTCGGTAGCTTTTTCGGCATCAATCCAAATCGTATTCAGCTTTACGCCCGTCTTCCAGGCCGCCGCTTTCAAAGCTTCCGTCACTGACAAATATGTGTCCGTATTGTCGATGTATTTTGCGACCAAGCCAATCTTCACCTCTTTTTTCGGATCTGACTCGATATTCTTCACTAATTCTTCCCACTGACTCATGTCTGGATCGCCATGATCGATAAACCTCTCGAGTGGCGCCAATACGCCACCTTTTACGGCATTCAGTGGTACTTCGTAAACAGACTTTGCATCTGGCATCAAAACTACTGCATCTTCGGATACGGCACAAAATGTCGCCAACTTCGAGGCCACCTGTGGTGCCTTAATTACCTTGTCGACATCCATGCGCGCCACTACCATATCTGGAATAATGCCAAATTCGCGCAAATCACGTAGCGAATTTTGCGCCGGTTTCGTCTTAAACTCCTGCGAGGTCGATAGCCAAGGCACATAGCATACATGCACATACAAGCAATTTTCGCGCCCCACGCGCGTACCAAATTCACGAATCGCCTCCACAAAATGCGAGCCTTCTAGATCACCGATAGTACCACCAATCTCAACTATATGGACATCGGAACCAAAGTATTCTGCATTATCAAGGAAAGTCTGCTGCACTAAGCCAGTTACGTGCGGCACTAACTGCACTGTGTGGCCACCAAACTCACCTGCGCGCTCCGCATCAATCAATTTCTTATAGAGTTTTCCTGATGTCCAGATGGAGTTGCCGGTCATCTCTTCATCGAGGAAACGCTCATAATGGCCCAAATCTAGATCCGTCTCGGCGCCATCGCGCGTCACAAAACATTCGCCATGTTCACGCGGATTTAAAAGCCCAGCGTCGACATTAAAATAAGGGTCGCATTTCTGCATCGAAACTTTTAGACCCTTCGCCTTTAATATTGCACCGATACTTGCCGCCATGATTCCCTTCCCAACACCGGAAATCACGCCCCCTGTCACAAAAATGTATTTCGTTTTTGTTTTCATTGGGCACCTCCTTAATCAGCCCACCTTATTTTATAACCCTAGCATAAGCTATTTTTTATGCCCCCGCAAGAACTGATTTTTGCAATTTTTATGCCTTAATACTTGCACAACTACACTATATCTAGCGTAGTATAGTAACATTTCAACACTATAATCGCGTGCCAGTATTAAACTACCGATTTGGACATGCGCAGGCTACGGCCCGGCCGAGCCGAAGCGCGAGTCGCCCGTAACGACTGGCCGGCTCGACGCGGTCCAAAACGGCAGATTAATACTGAATGTTATAATCATAAGTAATGAAATGTTTCTATTTTTCTAAATACCGTTTCTACAAGCCAGAGGTCAAAAAAGAGCTCAAATTCTTCCTAATGAGCGACATTCATTTTAGTCCTAAGGTTACTTCCAAAACTCTTGAAATTGTAGCCAAGAAAGCCGCCTCCGAAAAACCAAATTACATTCTTATTGCCGGCGACCTCGTCGACTCTCTTGATGCCATTCAGAGCAAAGCCAGTCTTAAACGTCTTACGGCTTGGCTTTCCCATCTCGGCGAAATTGCGCCAACCCTTATCGTGCTCGGCAATCACGATTTTTATCGCAAAAATCCCGAATATTCTGGCGTCTTCTCTGGCAAACGTCACTGGTACGCCGAAGAGCCACATCTTCTCGCCGATGCCATCAAAGACATGGATAATGTTCACCTGCTCGACAACGAAGTTTACGAAGACAAAAATGCTTACATTTTCGGATTCACCCAAAGTCCAGATTATTTCCAATTCGACCGCGACGAAAACCGCACCACCTCTATATTCCATCCTGGGAGCGAAGATAAAAGCATCCTGCTTTATGATCTTCACCAACTCGACCACAAGCTAATCCGCGACTTGCCAAAGCATAAAGCCAAAATCGCTCTGCTTCACTCTCCCGTATTTTTGTTCGATTCTGAAGTATCCAGTTATCTCTACGAATTCGACTTTTTCGTAACTGGCCACATGCATAGCGGCGTCGTTCCACCGGTCGTGAATGACTTTTGGCGTTCCGATCGTGGGCTCATGGCCCCAGGCAAACTCTTCTTCCCGCGCCATGCTCGCACTCACATTACCGAACCATACCAAAAAACCATCGTCTGCGGCGCGATTTCTACCATCCAAGATAGCGCCAAACCAATCACTTTTCTTAATGGTGCCTTCCCCATCAATATTGCCACGCTCGAATTTTCACATCGCGAAACCCTCGAGCGTAAACCCGATATTAAGCACCAATATCTTAGTTTTTAGCGCTTTCCAAAATTTTCTTTAGGTCAGACTTTAGCTCGTCGTAATATTTCGTCGTCTCTTCGTCGTCCGTGTTGCCAATAATCTCAAAATCCGCCCCGTCAATCTTAATCGTGATTAATTTTTGGCGACCGCTCTTAAATACTGGCGCCTGACGCTGACTGATTTCCAAAAGCTTATCATAATTCTTATAAACATAATCTTTTAGTGCGCCCCGCGTACGTTCGCGGTTTTCGCCAATTTTCTTTCCATTTGGCGCCACCAACACTTCGCCAACGCAGCCAAAATCTTCAATCTTCTTTGCTTTTTCATCCGAACTTGGCGTATATTCACGTACTCGCGCCACAAATTGCAACGGCTCCATCTCACGATAGACTCTCACTCTTACGAAAGTCGTCAGACTCGCATCTGCAGAAATCATCACCTTATTCGCAATGCGCTTAAATTCGCCGTTAAAGACTTCAACAATATCTTTTGCGCGCGGATCTTTCATTAACGCTGGCACGTCTTTCGTCCAGTAGTCGTATACTTCTCTATCCATTACCAACGGCAATTTTTCCTTGGCATACTGAGGAGTTAAATAGCACCAGAAAATATACTTCGCATGCGACAAAGGCCCACCGCCCGCTAGCACAAGCATCGCAGCGTTATACATCATTTCCCTAGCTTTACCATCAAGTAGACCTTTCGCCTCAGGACTCATCTGTCTCTCAAAATAATCAGCAAGGTCGCTTGCAATCTCTTTTTGACTACGTCGTTTTGCCTTATTCATCAAAAATTTAATACTCCTTATGCTAATTATAACTTATGCCACGAATAATGCCACAAAAATAGCTTCATAGTTAAAATTGTGTAGATTAGTAGTTTCTTCGACTCTCGCGCGGTTATTGACCGAGCGACGAGGAGAAAAACTGCTGAGATACGCAATTTTAACATGAAGCTTGGTAGGCCCGGCTGGAATCGAACCAGCATTGTACCCTTAGAGGGGGTATGTCCTATCCGTTGAACGACGGGCCCTTCCCCTATAATCTTACCATAAAAGATGTTATAATTATAAAGTTAATAACTAAAGGAGTATTCATGAAATTATCCGAAGAACTCCAGTGGCGCGGTTTCGTAGCCGAGCACACACTGGACCAGATATCAGACCTAGACAAAGCTCCGCGTAATTTCTATTGGGGCACCGACCCTAGTGCCGATTCGCTTCATATCGGTCACCTCGCTGCTCTAATGATGTGCGCTTGCTTCGTTCGCCACGGTTATACTCCTTACTATCTTGTCGGCGGTGCCACCGGTCAAATCGGCGACCCAAAAGATACTACCGAACGCGACCTCAAGGATTTAGGCGAAATTGAGCAAAACAAAGCCGCTCTTGCCGCTCAGATTATTCGTGTCACTCACTCCCCTGCCGACACTCAAATTCTCGACAACAACGATTGGTTCAAAGATATCAAGTTTTTGCCATTTCTCCGTGAGGTTGGTAAAGCTTTCAGCATGACGCAGCTCCTCGATCGTCAGTTCGTCCAAAAACGCATTGGCGAAGGCGGTTCTGGCATTTCCTACGCCGAGTTTAGCTACACTCTCATTCAGGGTTACGATTTTCTGCATCTTTTCCGCACGCACCACATTGATCTTCAGCTTTGCGGCGCCGATCAATATGGCAACTGTACCTCAGGCATTCATCTCATTAAGCGTCTCGAGGACGCCAACGCCGATTGCTATTCTTGTCCACTTATCATCGATAAAGTAACTGGCCGCAAGTTCGGCAAGTCCGAAGGCAACGCCGTTTGGCTCGACGCCAACAAAACCAGCATTTTTGATTTCTACCAGTTCTGGCTCAATCAGTCCGATGACGCGCTCGAAGATTATTTCAAATACTTCACCTTTATCATGCCAGAAGAGCTCGATCAAATTCTCGCCGAACATCGCGAAAATCCGGGTGCTCGCCTTGGCCAAAAACGCCTCGGCTTCGAGGTCACTAAGGTTGTTCACGGCGAAGAAGCTGCCAAACAGGCCGAAAAGCTCACCGCCTTCCTCTTTGGCGATGGCAAAATCGAAGAATTATCTTCCGAAGACATCGAACTTCTCGCCAAGAGCTTCCCTACTACTACCGTCGGTAAGACTCTTGTTGATATTCTCGCCGAAACCGGCCTCGCTAGTAGTAAGGGCGAAGCCCGCAAACTCATCTCTGGTAACGCTATTTCCGTAAATGGCGCCAAGGTTACCGAAGATTCCATAATTGCCAGACTCTCTCTTATCAAAAAAGGCAAAAATAAGTTCGCACTTGTCCGCTAACTATTAGCATTATTGACTTTTTTAGCCAAATGTGCTATAATGAAAAAGTGCGGTCATTTCGACCTGCACTTTTTCGTGTCCTAGACGCGAAAACGGTAACCCCGAGCACTTTTTAGCCATGAAAGGAGCAGTTTTGTATGGATTCTTATTACCAGAACCTCGTCGATCAAGAAATTCAGCGCATGCGTGACAGAGTCACTATCACCATGTACGAAGGCCACACCGTTACCACTGTGAACAAAGATGGACGCACCGAGTCCTACTCTCCCGAGAGCGCCATCGAAGCGACCAACCGCGAAATCGCAGAGCGCTATGCCATCGGCAAGCAGCTCGAGCACTGCGTCGCCATCAACCCCGATACCGGTCACGCCTACGACCTGGATTTCCTCGCTCAGTTCTGCAAGAACATCTATGAACAGCCCTCATCGCCGCGCCCTCTCGAGAGTGCGCTCTACGTAATTGGCGAAACCATCGCGCCGGCCAGCTATCCGCCGGAGGATCTGCAGCGCATCGTCGATATCTTCGCCGACCTGAAACAGCATGCCCATCTCGACATCTACCTCTATAACGAGCTTGGTCATATCCTCCGCAGGAGCGCCATCGCGCACGAGCGTTACGCCACCGCTTAACATGGTTTCATCCCCGCCCACCAACGGCGGGGATTTTTCTATTCCGAAAATGCTTAAAAATAGCAAAATACTATTGACTTTTTTGCAAAAGTGTGATAGTATATATACGTACTCGCAAATGTGAGTACGGTACCTTAATTCTCAGAGTAAATTCACTATTAATTCGACATCTTGTCGAGCGTTAAGCGCATTAACCTCCTTAGTGCGTTTTATGCTCGACAAGAGCCCAACTCTGCATTCTTGCTGGTTGGAAGAATCTCTATCTTATAGAAAGGGCCCCTAGGAAGAAGGGGTAATGGTGAAAATCATGGAAAAGAAAGTGAAGACCCTGATCTACGTTGCTGCTGACGGCTCCAAGCTGGTCAATCCCGCTGCGTCCGTTCTGCCCGCTACGACCGATATGGTCATCACCAGCTACACCGACGACAGCCTGGTCATCGATGCTCCGATCGTGGGCGAAGTGTCCACCGAACCGCAGCGTCAGACCGTCAACGAGCTGGTCGCCGACTGGCTGGGCAAGCGCAAGATGAAGATCAGCTCCGCGAAGGGCGATTTCCGCATTCGCGAGGAGGTCCGCAAGGAAGACGGCGACGAAATCCCGAGCCTGATCATCAAGGCTCCCGACGGCCGCCCCACTGACGAGCAGCTGCACGTCGTGGTCGGCAAGGCCATCAAGTGGCTGAATGCCACTGGCGTCAAGCCCGAAGCCAAGGCCGAGCCCAAGCCCGATCCCAAGAAGGATGACGGCAAGAAGGCCACTCCGGCTCCGGCGCCCAAAACCGAGCCCAAGAAGGATGACGGCAAGAAGGCCGCTCCCGCTCCGGCGCCCAAGACCGAGCCCGCGGCTCCGACCTACGCCACCAAGTGGGATCCCAAGAAGTCCATCGAGGACAACCTCGATGCCATCATGGGTCCCGCCGACTAATCCACCGCGCCTCTGGCGCAACTCTGAGAAATCCCACAGCCACGCTTTGAAAGGAGCGTGGCTTTCTCTTTATGTCGACTCAAAAATCTTATATAATATCTTCCATAACATTGGAGGATTATATGAAAAAAGTATTAGCATTCGACGTCGATCAGACCTTAAATATTGCCAAGACCCCAATCCCTCCAGAAATTGCCGAATTACTCACGAAATGTCTTGATCACTTCGAAATCTGCCCAATTTCTGGCCAAAAATACGACCAGTTCTTATATCAAATTGTTGATCAGCTCAAAGATGCCACCCCAAAACAGCTCAGCCATCTCCATCTTTTCGTTGCTCAAGGCACTCAATACTATCGTTTTGACGCCAAGAAGAAAGAGTGGAAACAGGTTTATAGCTACCCTCTCACCGATAAGCAGGTAAAAGAGATTACTACCGCTATCGAAACGGCCGCCAAAGAACTCGGCTACTGGGAAGAAGATAAGCTCGCAGAAGGCGACGAAATTATTGAAAACCGCCTCAGCCAAGTTACCTTCTCTGCTCTCGGCCAAAAGGCTGGTACCGAAGCTAAGTATGCCTGGGACCCCGATTGCAAGAAACGCGAAGCTATCGTTAAGCGCGCCAAAGAACTTGCTCCAGCTTACGATTACGAAATCGGTGGCACCACTTCCATCAACGCTATCACTCCAGGCATGAATAAAGTCTTTGGTATGACACACCTCATGGAAGAACTCAAAGTAGAAAAGAAAGACATTCTCTACTTTGGTGACATGACTCAGCCTGGCGGCAACGATTATCCTGTTGTCCAAATGGGAGTTGACACTATTACCGTTCGCAACCACGAAGACACTGCCTACGCATTGCGCGGTATCCTTGGCCTCGTTCAGAAATAATTAAAACAATTATGCTAAAATAAGTGCATGAATAAACATCTTTTTGCACGCATTTGTCGCGTTATTGGTCGGTTTTTGTTATGTGTTGGGACTATCTTTTTAACTGGTTCCCTACTTCTCGCAGCCGCCCCAACGCTATTTGGCATTAATGATCAAAGTCAAGCTGCTTCAAATTTCTCTATCAAAAACTTTTTCAATCCTAGTAGCAGTTGCGGTTCAGTTACGCATATCGGCGCCACTAATCCTGCCTATTCCGCACTCGGCGTCGTTATCTTTATTGCCGTCCTTACTATTTTTGGCGTCGTCCTACACCATTACAATGACTCTATCCGTAAATTTATCGCCAATATAGCAAAACGCTTAAAGATTAGTATTCATTCTACGGAATTACTTTGTTCGACATTCATCTGGGGTATGGTTACTGCAGTAACTCTCAATTACCTACCAATTTTTGCCCTTCTCGCCCTCACTATTTTAATCGTTAATAATCTTTTCTTTATTTTTGCCTGGACATCTTACGGCTGCCGAAATTACACTCTCTAGCCACCCCAAAACTAGTCGCTTATGCTAAAATATTAGTATGACTAGTCCTCGAAAGATTTATATTATTGCGAACTGGAAGATGAACTTCACCCCCGGTGAGTCCAGCCTCTATTTGCATCGCCTTAGCAATCGCATCCAACCTTCACGCAATGTCCAGGTTGTGCTTGCACCATCTACGGTTGCCCTGCAGCCATTATCACTCCAGATCAATCGCCGCCAATTCAAATTGGCAGCACAGAATTTTTACTGGCGCGATTATGGTGCATACACTGGCGAAACTTCCGTTTCTCAAATTCGTGGATTTGTAGATTATGCCATCGTCGGTCATTCCGAACGTCGCTATGTCTTTAACGAGACCGAAGAAGATATCGCTCAGAAAGTTGCCGCCGCTATCCGCAACGGCCTCACCCCTGTTCTTTGTATTGGCGAAACTGCCCTTGAGCGCAAGGACGGCGAGACAGCGTCAGCTATTTATAACCAGCTTACCAACGGTCTTCACGAAGTTAGTAAAGAGGACATTTCTAAAGTCATTATCGCCTACGAACCAGTCTGGGCTATTTCCAGCAATAAAAACGCCCGTCCAGCCCGTCCAGCCGACATTGCCGAGGCTGAGCTAATCATTCGTCAACATATCGCTAAGCTTTACAACAAGCAAATTGCCGAAGATATTGCTATTCTCTATGGCGGCTCCGTCAATTCTGACACCGCTGGCGGCTATCTTGACATTCCTGGCATCGACGGTCTTCTCATCGGTGGCGCTAGTTTGATAGCAGATTCATTCTGTGCTATTGTAGAGACAGCAAAGGGAAAGATTAATGAGCGACAATATTGATTATGCAGAGTTAGACAAAGCTGTTAATGAAGCCATCAAAAACCGCTCCAATACAGCTAAACCAACGACTAAACCAGTAGCAGCTGCGCCGGTTAAGCGCCCGCATGGTCAATTTATGGATATCATGGGCCCACAGCGCCCTGCTCCGCATATGGTTAAACCAGTCGCCAAAGCCCCCGTCAAACCTGCCGTAAAACCAGTTGCTCGCCCAATCGCAAAGCCTGTCGCTACTAAAGTTATTACCGCACCGCGTCCGGCAATTGCTACTCGCAGCGCCAAAATCGGCACTGCTACCCGCCCTGTCCGCCCAAGCGTTGCTTCCCAAATTCAGCAAAAACAGCAGCATGTTGCTGCAAAACCAGTCGCTAAACCAACGGTAAAACCAGTCACAAAGACCGTCGCTCCAGCTAAATCTGTCACCAAGCCAGCCCCAGCTACCGCTAAGAAGCCAGAGCCAAAGAAAGAGACACCAAACGCCAACAATTATTCTCTCGGCGTCCGTTCTCCATTCATGACTAATACCAAGGTCGAGAAACGCCCTCTCGGTACTGACATTCCAGAGACCAGCGCAACCGCCCTTCGTAGCACTAAGAATATTTATAGTTCCAAGAGTCCAAGCAAATCTTCTAAGGCCGACAAAAAGCACATGGTCACAGAAGCACCGAAGAAACATTCCGGTTGGCTCTGGACGCTCATCGTCTTATTAGTAATCGCTGCCGGCGGTGGTCTTGGCTACCTCGCCTACATCATGGTCTTTGCCAACCAGCTCTAAATCTGATATAATCTAGACACGTCAATCTGTTCTGACGTGTCTATTTTTACATGGTGGGTATAGCTCAGCTGGTTAGAGCGTCGGTTTGTGGCACCGAAGGTCGGAGGTTCGAACCCTCTTACCCACCCCATGTAATTTGCGAGTTTCATATAACGGTTATTATGTGAGTTTTCCAAACTCAACATGAGAGTTCGACTCTCTCAACTCGCACCAAAGCACAAAACATGACCCACAGGGTCATTTTTTATACTATCCTCCTCTCTCAACATCCATACTACTTATGTTAAACTAAAAGTATGGAACAAGAAGTATCAACAACTCAAACTCCAGCTCCAACTGAAGCTCCAAAGGCTAAAGGCAAAGCTGGCGCAATTATCATTACCGCTATCGTTGCTTTCGCACTCGGTATCGGCGCATTTTTCCTTATTAATACTCTAACTAACAAATCGGACGACACCGATAACCCAACCGGCGAAACCGTTACGGCCAAGAATGCCAATGATGTCATTGCCGACGCCAAAGAGTTAATCCGCCGTACAAATCTTATTTTCTTCTTATTTGACGACGAATCCGATCAACTCTCGATCTATAAAACTCCTCGCTATTCTTCCCTATCTGAACTTAATGAATTATCTTTGGATGCTAAAGCCACTATCGCCCGCGGCACCCTAGTCGACGATAAATTTGTAACCAACTGGGAAACGATGACCAAAGATGAACTCACCGAGTTACAGAAAGCCATGGGCGTTGACGTCAAGGAAGATCCGCTAACTTTCAACTTCTACCGAGTCAGCCGCAATTTCGACATTACGCCAATTGCCGAAGAATACAAAAAACTCTTTGGCGAGGAACTTGATCTCGAAAACAATAAAGTTATTCGCCTCGACTACACTTATCCGGGCATGGATTACATCTATGTTGTCAGCAATAAAACTCTCTATTCTGGCGGTGGCGGTGGCGAAGTAAGTACCGTCTCATATACCTATATCAACGACGTTAAGTTCGATGGCGACGATGCCTACGTCTACTTCAATGTCTTTAATAGCGATATGACGGAATACGATTTAACCAGCGGCGAAGTTCAAACCGAAAACGAAACCTGCTACGACGGCATCGGCCGCACCAACACATTTAAATGCAATAGCAAAAACGATATTCTATACGGCGGCATTAAGTCCTCCAACTACAAAGGGCTCAAAAACTACCGTCTCAAATTCCACCTCGAAGATGGTAATTACATCTACAAAGGCGCCGAAGAAGTAAAATAATTAACGCAAGAAAAAGCTCCGGCCTGTTCCAGCCGGAGTTTTTTGATTATTTCTTATTAATGCCAACAATCGTAAATGGTATTACGCTCAGCAGCAGATTTTCTGCTAAAATTCCGGAAATATAATATAAAGTATATCCGTCAGATGGATAGATAATCCTAATCACACTCAATGCGAGAAACATAATAACCGTATGAATAGAAAGCAGCTTCTTATTGCATTTATTACCAATAATCTTCAAGACAACACAATCGATTAGAGCAAATAGCAAAATTTTTATCAACAAGCTATCTAAAGCTGCATTTATAAACAATGAAGGTATATTCGATACGAAATCAGCAAAAATACCAACAACTAGTGTTTTAAAAATAGCAGAAATAGTTATAATCGCCACATTATAATTATTGGTATCTTTCTTATTTGCATTTTTATAATATTTCTTATACCAAAACGCATCAAGAAAGGCGATTAGCAACAACAGAATCGGATATATCCAAATATAGTTAACCTTTAATATCCGGGAAGATAATCCACAATAAAAAAATATTATGATATTTATAAAAAAAGCCACATAACTAAACATATATTTATTATATCAACATTTGAAAACGCCTGCGGAATTGCCGCAGGCGATGGCGATGCTCTCAATTATTAATTATGATTGCTTATAGAATGTAATATCATTTAATTCTATATCATGTGGGCTCCCCATACATGTTAGCACTACCCTATACTCTCTTGGTATAAAATATGCAAATGTATTTGGGATATTCCAGTATAGTCTGAAAAATTGCCCATCCACCATCTGATTAGTGATAGTGTTATAGGTCTGTCCCGTCGTAGGTGTAACGTATCGAAACGAAACATTTGATACATCAGTAAAGCCCTCATTACCGGACAATGGGCGGCTCTGTATACGCGCCCTAAACTTTCCACTAACACCATACGCTACGCCTTGGAATATAACAGTATTACCACCACTAGCTACAGCACTATTAATTCCGGCGTTAGGTACATAATCAATGCCAGAATACTGATGCCAGACAGTCGAGTACGCATATGCTGTAAGCGGCATCAAGACAATAATTACCAGAGCTAATATTACACTCGCGATTGCTCTTTTACTTTTCAAAATAATCAACTCCCGTAATTTAAAGAACGCGGAGCATCGCCATCCGTTGATTATATCAAAAAACAACAACATGATAAAAAAGCTCCGGCCTGTTCCAGCCGGAGTTTTTTGATTGAATGTTACATCCTCTTTCTGTGCGGAATTCCGCCAGATGCTGCATAGTTTACTCTTCTGCCTTTCGGCTTAACGAGCTGCCTCTGTCCAGCCTCGAATTTCGATTTGAAACGACGCATATCTGCTTTGCATTGTTCGCAGAAGCAATCGCGCTCATCCTCCTCACCCGCCAAGCGGATTAAAGTCGGTAAATCCAAAGTCTGACACATTGAGCATCCAGCATTTGTGCAATGTTCACCGAGATTCATCTCTGTGTTGCTACGCTTCAGGTCTTTTGCGCATTCGAAAATGTGGCCAAGTTCATGACGCATTGTTCTGCGTATGCAAGCCGACATCACTTCTTCGCTCAGCCCACGATAACGCGCTACACTTTGCACGGTCATTTTAACCTCAGAGCGAGCCGCCCCGAAGCACCAATTTATCCCGCGCACGCTCAGGTCTTCACTGGTAAACAGGATCATTGCGCCCGGTTCGACCCATTCCCTCATGACATCCGCCATAATTGTCAGAATAGAACTTGCATTCTTCTGACCTTTCTCGTTACGCGGCGCAGCGCGTACAATTGCATCAGCGCTGGTATAGCGGCCATAGGTCCACTTACGCGCACCGTAGCACACGAAAGTACACCCAAAGATCGCCTCTGTTTCACGCACACCCCTCAGGATGGCATTTTGTTCGGCGGGTCTCAGGCTGCCGTCCCAGCAGATATAGATTGGGAACATTCATCTTTCCCCCTTTCAAAGATCCTTGAGGCCACAAAATAACCCCAACATGTCTATTATAGCACATATTGGGGGAAAAGTCAATACAGCTAACGCTTACGCAAGGTCAGACGCAACGCGATTCACCTCTTCAAATGTTGTTACACCAGTTAAGGCCTTCAGGACACCATCTTGGCGCATCGTAATTGCACCCTTCATCTTTGCTACACGCATAATATCACCAGATGTCGCATGTGCAACAATCAGCTTCTGAATATCCTCATCAACAGCAATCGTTTCATAAAGACCAGCACGACCTTTATAGCCACCCGGCGTCTCCTCCGATTCAATACCCTTCACCAAGGTAAAGCTCTTCGAATTCGCTACCGGCAAAGTGCCATAGCCAAGTTTTTCACTCACGGCCGCTACATCACCTTGTGATTGCGGTAATAAGTTCCCCACTACTTGCTTAATTGCATTTGTTTCAAGTTCTGAAGATTGGTAGCTCTCACGGCGTTCTGCCACGCGGCGCACAAGACGCTGACCAATCACTGTATTTAAAGTCGAAGCAATCAAGAATGGCTCAATTCCCATATCCAAGAGACGAGGCATAATACCAGCTGCCGAGTTGGTGTGGAGTGTCGAGAATACCAAGTGGCCCGTCAATGCCGCCTGCACCGCCAAGTTCGCCGTTTCACCATCGCGAATCTCACCCACCATTACTACATCAGGGTCTTGACGCAAAATCGAACGAAGGCCAGAGGCGAAAGTTAAGCCAGCATCAGTGTTAATCTGAATCTGGTTTACGCCATCCATCTTATACTCGACCGGGTCCTCGAGTGTAACAATATTAATCTTTTCGTCTTTTATCTTCTTGATTAAGGCATATAGAGTCGTAGACTTACCAGAACCAGTTGGGCCAGAAGTCAAAATCATACCATTTGGCTTCGAGATACCATCCATCACATCCGCCAACGCGCGACCCGTCATACCCATCTTCTCGACTTCCATAGAAGTACCAGATTTATCCAAAAGACGAATCACTACTTGTTCACCCCAGACCACCGGCGATGTCGCAATACGAAGATCAATCGCGTTATCGTTTACGACTACGGCGAACTGACCATCTTGTGGAATACGATGTTCATCAATCTTCAACTTAGCCATAATTTTAATACGCGATACTAAAGCTGGCTCAATCGACTTCGGCAACTCCATTGTTTGACGCAAAACGCCATCGATGCGCATACGAATAACGAGCGATTTCTCAAGTGGCTCAACGTGAATATCCGACGCTTTAGACTTAGCAGCGTAATCAAGAATCGAAGCTAATGCCTTCGAAATTGGAGAATCCTGCGTAATTGTCTGCGCGACTTGTCCAGATTGCGAACGAATTTCCGCCTCTTCTTGCTTAGCGACTTTATCGACATCCTTAAGGTCGGCAATATATTGCATTAAAGCATTTTCGATACCGGCTTCAGAAGTCATTACTGTTCGAATTGGCATTCGAACTAAGGTCGAGATATAATCCGTGCGTTGGACGTTCGTCGTATCGAGCATCGCCACCACGAGCATACCACCTTGCATGCCAAGTGGTACCGTCTTTGAGCGCGACGCTACATCTTGTGGAATCTTCTGAAGAACTTCCTTATCGAACTTCACATTACGCAAATCGTAATACTGAATGCCAAGAATCTCGGCTGTCGCATGCTGAATACAGTCATCCGTAGCAACATTCTTGCTTTTTAGGACAGCCAAAATCGGCTGGCCACTCTTTGAAACCTCATTATAGGTTTTCTTAACGAGTCCAGCATCAACCAAGCCATTCTCAACTAGAAGGCTTACTACTTTATCTTGTGACTCCTTATTTAGGAGCATTAGCTATTCTCCAGACGGGCGTTCGGTCGGTTCATCCCCACCTGTGCCACCGCCGCCATTTTCGTCGCCACCATCTTCGCTATCAATACAAGTATTCGTATCTTCATCCCAAACCTTGCCATCTTCACATTCACCAATGTAAACCTCGACAGTAGGATTTCGCATCGAACCATTAAACTCTTCAACTTCAGGATCCTCTACGACACCAGTGATACTATCAACATAAGTCATCTCTGCAGTCAAATCACCTGGATCGCCAAGAATCCAATTCCCCAAGAAATAGGAAATAACAACACTAATGACAGCGATTAAAATTATTAACGCAATATCCGTGTTTTTCATTTCTTGCCTACTTCCTCACCATGCTTCAAGGCGCATTTTTTACTTTCGCCATCGGCACACAAAACTTTATTATTAATCGAAATAGATTTTTTATTCGTATAATAACCGACATATGACGCCGTCAGATCAATCGTCCCGTTATCGGCGGACCAGGATATTTGGAAACTGGATACATCAAATGGGCGAATAGATCTTTCAATCATATCCAAGGAATTCATAATTCTAGCCGAACTATCACTTAATGAAAAGTTAATGCCAATCGGATTTACCGTCAATTCACCAAACGCGTTCCCAGAATTACCGCTCACAAACGCCGTTTTTAATCTTTCCGGGATTTTAGCAGCGTTGGATAGGCCAATGAATTCAACATTAACACCTGTACCACCATTGCTCCAAAAAAGTAACTGGTTCAAACTTGCCGCAGCCGCTTCCTCATTTAGCGACGAAGGCATAGAATCTGGGATAACCCTTAGCGAAGAGCAAATCCTAGCTTTTTGTATTTCGGCTAAACTGTACTCAAAATCATTTTCAGTACAAAGCTTGCTACGCTGACGCGCAACCGCTTCAAGATACTCATTCTCAGATAGCGCCTCAACATCGTTCGACAAGTTATTCAAATTCTCTTGCACGCTCTTAATTTGCTCAAGTGCAACCTTCTTCTCATCCATCACAGCTTTATTAAACTTAATCACGCGAGCAAGATAGACTACACCAACCAAAGTAATACCGAACACAATCGACGCCAAAGCAATCGCGATAAACATATTCCTTTGCGCCTTACTAATCTTAGCGCGTTTACCAATTGCTGCTGATTTGC
>JAEEGG010007832.1_pt1 | contig 24451 bp, 19 predicted proteins | sample 9134161 | NCBI WGS metagenome assembly JAEEGG01 (sample SAMN16246543, study PRJNA631951) | gut metagenome | biome: gut microbiome; feature: rumen; material: CR-attached | host: Bos | place: Iran: Karaj | collected 2018-10
GATGCACATCGTCTATCTGCTGAATCTTCTCATGGTCGCCAATGGGCACTGTGAACAGCAGTTCATAGTCCTCGCCACCATTGAGTGCACAGGTGGTGACATTCATGTTCAGCTCTTCGGCCATGACAGCTGTCTGGTAGTCGATAGGCAACTGCTTCTCAAAGATGCGGCATCCCACACCTGACTGCATGCTGATGTGCATGAGTTCGCTGCTGAGGCCATCGCTGATGTCCATCATGGAGGTGGGATGGATGCCTGCCTCGCGTACCTTATTTATAATATCACCACGGGCTTCAGCATTGAGCTGGCGTTGCAGCAGGTATTCCTTGCCAGCAAAGTCGGGGCTGAAGTCGGGGACAGGCTTGCCACTCTTCTTGGCATCGTCGACCATCTGGTAGTAGACAGCCTTCTCGCGTTCCAGCAACTGGAGTCCCATATAGGCAGCTCCCAGATCGCCACTGACACAGATAAGATCAGTCTCCTTGGCCCCATTGCGGTAGACAATGTCTTCCTTTTTGGCCTCGCCAATACATGTAATACTGATGGCCAGACCAGTAAACGATGATGTTGTATCACCACCCACAATGTCGACACCCCATTTGTCACAAGCCAGGCGCAGACCACTATAGAACTGCTCTATGTCTTCCACACTGAAGCGCTTGCTGATGGCCATTGATACTGTCAGCTGACGAGGAGTGCCATTCATGGCAAAGATGTCGCTGATATTGACCATTGCCGACTTGTAGCCCAGATGCTTCAGGTCAGTATATGTCAGGTCGAAATGGACTCCCTCCATGAGCATGTCGGTGCTGACCAGCACTTCTGTGTCAGGATAGTGAAGTACGGCGCAGTCATCACCCACGCCGTACTTTGTTGATGTATTCTTGGGCTTGATGTCCTGTGTCAGGTGGTCTATCAGCCCGAATTCTCCTAATTTTGCTATTTCCATTTATTGTGTTATGCTGTTCTCTTAATCATTTCGCGCATAATCTCTGTCATCAGTGGCTGAGCCTTATCGGCAGCCTCCTGCACCTCTTCATGGCTCACCTCAACAGGATTGTCGAAGCCACCAAGGTCGGTCACTACACTGATGCCAAAGGTGCGGATGCCACAGTGGTGGGCCACAATGACCTCAGGAACGGTTGACATGCCAACGGTGTCACCACCCAGAGTGCGATACATCTTATACTCTGCTGGTGTCTCGAAGGTAGGACCTGTTGTGCCCACATAGACACCATAGACCAGACGGATATTCTTCTCCTTGGCTATCTTCGTGGCCAGATTGATAAGCTCGTGGTCATAAGCCTCATGCATGTCTGGGAAGCGAGGACCAGTGGGGAAGTTCTTGCCACGCAGCGGATGCTCTGGGAAGAAGTTGATATGGTCGGTAATCACCATCAGGTCGCCAATCTTGAAGGCTGGATTCATGCCACCGGCAGCATTGCTGACAAAGAGTGTCTTGATGCCCAGCTCGTACATGACACGCACTGGGAAGGTGACTTCCTTCATGTTGTAGCCCTCATAGTAGTGGAAACGGCCCTGCATGGCCATGATGTCTACACCACCCAGTTTGCCGAAGATGAGAGCACCAGCATGTCCCTCAACGGTAGACACAGGGAAGTTGGGTATCTCGCTGTATGGAATTGTCAGCTTATCAGTTATTTCTGAAGCTAATTGTCCGAGGCCTGTCCCCAGAATAATTGCTGTTGTCGGACTTGTTGTCATCCTTTCTTTTAGCCAGGATGCTGTTTCTTGAATTTTTACGTACATAGCTTATAATTTGTTGGTTAAACATGTCTTCTTGGTTCTGCAGGAAGCTGATGTGAACGGGCAGTAAATACATGTGCTTCCTGACGTCATCGCTCAGTCCCTCAAGGCCTTTCAGTCGGGTGGCATCCTTCTCGGTGGTGATGATGAGCTTGGGACCCTGCATGGCTGCAAAGGTGTCGTTGATGAGTTGCACATCCTTGGCAGTAAACATGTGGTGGTCAGCAAACGACAGCGACTGGAGATGGTCAGTAAGAGGTGACAGGTCGTGCACCATTTGCTCTGGCGAGGCAATACCTGTCAGAAGGAGTGTATGATGGTCTTTCAAATCGTCCAGCTGAGGAGCTATAGGAAGTGTCTCTTTGAAGAGTGGCTCAAGCTCGCCATAATCCAGTGTGGTAAAGAACAGGTTCTGATAGGGATAGAGCTGCATGGCTTTGGTGACCACACGATATTCCATGGGTTTCAGGTCTTTCGGACATTTGGTGACTATCACAACATCAGCCCGGTTCTTACCTTCCAATGGCTCACGCAAACGGCCAGCAGGCAACAGCTTGTCGTAGATAATCAGTCGGTGATAGTCTACCAGCAGGATGTTGATGCCTGGCTTGACATAGCGGTGCTGGAAGGCATCGTCCAACAGGATGACATCCAGCGACTGGTCCTGTTCTGTCAGAATGTCAATACCATGACAGCGCTTCTTGTCGACAGCCACTGTGATGTCAGGAAACTTCTGCTTCATCTGGTAAGGCTCGTCACCAATCTCCAGCATGGGGGTATCTTGGTCGGCTTTCACAAAACCCTTGCTCTTACGTTTGTAGCCCCTGCTCAGCACAGCCACGTTGAATGAGTTCTTGAGAAGCTGGACCAGATATTCCACATGGGGCGTCTTGCCAGTACCACCAACGGTGATGTTGCCCACACTGATGATTGGAATGTCGAAGGCACGAGTCTTCAGCACACCCATCTCAAAGAGTGTGTTGCGAAACTTGACAGCTAGTCCGTATAACCAGCTGAACGGCAATAGCCAATTGTTCGTCTTGATGAAGTCTCCTTCCATGACAGCTAAGCCATTATTCTATAGTCAGATAGTAGGGCAGACGAGCCTGGATGGCATTCTGATGATTGATGGTCTTAACCATGCGCAATGGCTCATACAACTCGCCTAACATCTGGCGCATCTCAGTATTGAGATAGCTGTCACCGCTCTTCTTGTCCAAAAGACTCTCGAACCAGCTGGCAGGCTCAGGATAGCTGGTAGCATGATATTCCTTCAGCTTAGCCAGTTCGGCTGCCTTCTTGACAGCATCGTCCAGTGAACCAATAGCATCAACCAGCTTAATACCCAAAGCATCGTTGCCAAGCCATACACGTCCCTGAGCTATCTCCTCAACCTGATCTATTGACTGCTTGCGGCCATCAGCTACACGCTTGCGGAACAGCTCATAGCCACGGCCAATATACTCATCGAGCAATGCCTTTTCTTCATCATTGAATGGACGGGCCATAGTGCCAAAGGCTGCATGTTTGTTGGTCTTCACCTCGTCAAATTTCACACCGAGCTTCTCTGTCAGCAGTCCACTGAAATCGGGGAACATACCAAAGATGCCGATAGAACCAGTGATGGTGGTGGGCTCGGAGTAGATATAGTTGGCAGCACAGCTGATGTAATAGCCACCGCTGGCAGCATAGCCACCCATAGAGACAACAACGGGCTTCTTAGCCTTCAGGTTGGTGACAGCACGCCAGATCTGCTCTGAAGCATAGGCAGAACCGCCAGGAGAATTGACGCGAAGCACCACAGCTTTCACATCGTCGTCGTTGGTCAGTTTCTCCAGATCCTTGCATACTGTATTGGCTACGATGGAGTGACCACTCTGCATCATACCACCACTCTCTGAGTCAACAATATCGCCATAAGCATAATAGACGGCAACCTGCTCGCCTTCTGCTTTCTTGCCTTTGACACCATTCATCTGCGACAAGAAGAGCTGGGCAATATCGTCATCAGCTTCAATCTTCAGCAATTTCTTGATTTCACCTTTCACCTCGTCGGTATACATCAGCTTGTCAACCAGCTTCATCTTGACCAATTCCTGCTGGTCTGCCAAAGCCACAAAGCGGTCTGCATAGGCATTCAGTGAGTCGACACTCACCTTACGGCTCTTGGAAACATCATCCAGCATGACCTTCCAGATACCCTGTATGTAGGCAGTCACCTGCTCACGGTTGGGATCACTCATCTTGTCGGCTGTCATCATTTCAGGCGCACTCTTGTATTTGCCTACCTTGCAGAGCTGATATTTCACACCAAACTTGGCCAGCAGGTCTTTGAGGAAGTAAGGGGTGGAGGCCAGACCATGCCAGTCTACCATACCATCAGGATTCAGATAGACCTTGTCGGCAGCACTGCAAATATAATAGGTAGTCTGTGTGTATGAATCGCCATAGGCAACAATCCATTTGCCGCTTTTCTTGAAGTCGAGAAGAGCCTCGCGGATGGCATGGGATGATGCTGGAGTATCTGACGAGAAGGCACCTGCCTCAATATAGATACCCTTGACATCCTCGTTATCCTTTGCTTTCTTGATAGCGGAGATGATGTTGTCCAATCCCAGGTTTTCGCTTACCTGACCTGTTAACATACCAATAGGATCCTCAGCAGCACGCTCATCCAATGTTCCGGAGAGCATCAGTGTGAATACAGAATTCTCTTCTACCTTGGTGTTGCTGGCACTGGAGGCAGCAAGACCGACCATTGAGATAACGCTGATAATGGCCAAAACAATACCTAACAGGATGATACCCGTAATGGTGGCTAAAACATACTTCAGAAAGTTTTTCATATTAATCAGTTGATTATAATATTTATATTTTTTGCAAAGGTAGTACAATTTCAGATAAAAACAAAAGGAAAAAGCTAAAAAGTTTCTGCCAATGTGTCAGTTTGTCTTGATTGGCACGCTTTTCGCAGAAAAATGAGCAGAAATAATTAAAGTTTTAACAAAAATAATAAGTATTATGAACATTAAACCATTAGGAGACCGCGTGTTGGTAGTGCCTGCACCGGCAGAAGAGAAAATTGGTGGTATCATCATTCCTGATACCGCAAAGGAGAAACCACTTCATGGAACCATCAAGGCCGTTGGTCAGGGTACCAAGGACGAAGAAATGGTACTGAAGGCTGGCGATGAAGTGCTGTATGGCAAGTACAGTGGCACTGAGTTGGAATTTGAGGGTGAGAAGTATCTGATGATGCGTCAGAGTGATGTCCTCGCAGTGATTGAGAAATAATCAAGAGTAATCAGTATAATCAGAAAAAACTATGGCAAAAGATATTAAATTCAATATTGAGGCCCGCGACCTGTTGAAGAATGGTGTCGATCAGTTGGCTAACGCAGTAAAGGTTACACTTGGTCCTAAGGGCCGTAACGTAGTGATTGAGAAGAAGTTTGGTGCTCCACAGATTACCAAGGACGGTGTTACCGTTGCTAAGGAAATCGAGTTGGAGGACAAGTTTGAGAACACTGGTGCACAGCTTGTAAAGAGCGTGGCTTCAAAGACTGGTGACGATGCTGGTGATGGTACCACAACTGCTACCATCCTGACTCAGGCTATCGTGACTGAGGGTCTGAAGAATGTCACCGCCGGTGCCAATCCTATGGACCTGAAGCGTGGTATCGACAAGGCTGTAAAGGGTGTTGTTGACTTCATTCAGAAGAATGCTGAGCGTGTGGATGACAACTACGACAAGATTGAGCAGGTGGCTACTGTTTCTGCCAACAATGACGAAGAGATTGGTAAGCTGCTGGCTGAGGCCTTCCGCAAGGTCAGCAAGGATGGTGTCATCACCATCGAGGAGAGCAAGAGCCGCGATACCCACATTGGTGTGGTTGAGGGTATGCAGTTTGATCGTGGCTACCTCTCTGGCTACTTTGTAACCGATTCAGAGAAGATGGAATGCGTGATGGAGAATCCATACATCCTCATCTATGATAAGAAGATCAGCAACATCAAGGATTTCCTGCCTATCCTGCAGCCTGCTGCCGAGAGTGGCCGTCCTCTGTTGGTCATCGCTGAGGATGTTGACTCTGAGGCTCTGACAACACTCGTTGTCAACCGTCTGCGTGGTGGTCTGAAGATCTGTGCTGTCAAGGCTCCTGGCTTTGGTGACCGTCGTAAGGCTATGCTCGAGGATATCGCAACGCTGACAGGTGGTGTTGTAATCAGCGAGGAGAAGGGCTTGAAGTTGGAGCAGGCTACACTGGAGATGCTGGGTACTTGCGACAAGGTGACTGTTTCTAAGGACAATACGACAATCGTCAATGGTGCTGGTGAGAAGCAGGCCATTCAGGACCGTATTGCTCAGATCAAGAAGGAAATCGAGCTCACCACCTCTTCTTATGACAAGGAGAAACTGCAGGAGCGTCTTGCCAAGTTGGCAGGTGGCGTAGCAGTACTCTATGTAGGTGCTAACAGTGAGGTTGAGATGAAGGAGAAGAAGGATCGTGTAGATGATGCTCTCTGTGCTACCCGTGCTGCCATCGAGGAAGGTGTTGTAGCTGGTGGTGGTACAACCTATATCCGTGCTCAGCAGGCTTTGGCTGACGTGAAGGGTGATAATGCCGACGAGCAGACTGGTATCAACATTATCTGCCGTGCCATTGAGGAACCTCTGCGTCAGATTGTCAGCAATGCTGGTGAGGAGGGAGCCGTTGTGGTTCAGAAGGTTCGCGAGGGCAAGGGTGACTTTGGTTACAATGCTCGTCTTGACAAGTATGAGGACCTGCGTGAGGCTGGTGTCATCGATCCTGCTAAGGTTGCTCGTGTAGCTTTGGAGAATGCCGCTTCTATCGCTGGCATGTTCCTGACCACTGAGTGCCTTATCTGCGACAAGCCTGAGAAGGAGCCTGCCATGCCAATGGGTGGTGCCCCAGGTATGGGCGGCATGATGTAATCAGACATCACTAAATAATAAAGAGGTAGCAGGAATAACTTGCTACCTCTCTTTTTTTTGCTTTATGCCCTGTCGCTTATCGGCTGAGTGGCAACCAAAGGGTCATATCGTCGATACCTCTGTTGTCCCAGGCATAGTAGGGGATGAGGCGGATGTGAACCTTCTGGGAATTGGACTTGGAGAGTTCGCGATAGAGCGTCTCATTATTCCAAGCCTGTGTGTTGGTAACAAGAGCATCGCCTTCCAATGCAACCATTTCGTGGCCTTCCATAGTTATCTTTTTCTCCGTGAACTGGATATTGGCAGGAATGGCAATGTCGTTGATGCGTACACTATTGGCAATGTCCTGACCTTCAAGGCAATAGACAATAGGACCACGCATGACAGCTATCTGATTCTTAGCTTCTTCGACCAAGGGATTGGCTTCTACTAAACGGGTGTGCATGTCGAGATTCAGCTCGATGACATCACCTTTCTTCCATTTACGGGTAATAGTAGCTGAAGCACTTCCTTGGCTGACGGGGTATACTTCGCCATTGACCTTCAGGCTGAAGCTGTTGCACCAGTTGGGGATGTGTAAGATGACAGTAGAAAGTTTTTTGGCCTTCTTGATAGTGAGTGTGACGTTACCTTCCCATGGATAATTGGTGGTCTGCTCAACCTCTAATTCCTTCGTCTTCAGTGCATTCTGTCCATAGAGGTTGACGTAAAGCACATCGTCATTGATGGCATAGGCATACTCCTGGGCCTGACATAGTGTGCGCAGCGTGTTGGGAGGACAGCAGAAGCAGGAGATGTAGCGTTGGCGATGCTTGGGCCAGCGCATGGTATAAGGGAACTCCTTGGTACGACGGAGGGCCTCAGTATAGAAGAAGTCCTTACCATCGAGCGAGATTCCAGAAAGGATACCATTATAGAGCTCGTTCTCAATATTGTCGATATATTTGGGATCGGCAGTGGTCTGGAACAGACGCCATGAGAAGAGCATCATACCAATCTGTGCACATATCTCATTGTGGGCAGCCTCCTGTGGCAACTGGAACTGACGACCATAGGCTTGGTGAATCTGTTGGATGCTAGGTTGGTTGTAAGTAGTGCCATCAGGCGATACACCATCATACAAGGCACCACAGCCACCCATGATATATATCTTATGGTTCACAATATCGTCCCAAATAGCCGAGAGGTTCTTCATCAACTGTGCTTCACCCGTCTCTGCATAGAGGTCAGCCACACCAGCATAGAGGTAGTTGGCACGGACAGCATGTCCCATGGCTTCATACTGGTCGCGGAATTTATGGCGGTCCTGATTGTGGTCCTCACCGTTAGTCACACTGTCGCGAATGGCTATCAGTCCTTTGGCAAGCGTGAGGTATTTCTCATCACCAGTCTCACGATACATCTCAGCAGCTCCCATATAATGACTGGGGCAAATGGCATTGCGTGACAACTCAGCAGCATCATTGGTAAGGAAGTTATAGAGGAAGTCAGCAGCCTTCTTACCACAGTCAAACAGAGTGGTCTTACCTGTGGCACGCTTATGGATGATGCCGGCTGTGATAAGATGTCCTAGATTATAGGTCTCGAAGTTCAATCGTGATGCAAAGGCATGCTTCTGGTCTTTACCTATCTCAATGCCTGCTGCATTCTCCGTATTTGCATGACTGTCAATACCAGCATCGCGTTCAGAGATGACCACAGGTGTGTGGATATAGCCATCAGCACGCTGGGCCAATGCTACCTGTTCGATAAATTTATCCATTAAGGCATCAATCTTGGGATCTTTGGTGACAGCATAAACAGAAGCACAAGCCTCCAACCATTTATACATGTCTCCATCGTGGAAAGGAGGTCCGTGGTGCTTGCCCTTGACAGTACCTGCAGCAACCTCGAAATTACGGAAGCCATGACTACCATGATTGCCTTTTTCGTCAAGCGTTTCATAAGGTGTGTTCCATGTATCCCACATCGACCAGATGCCTGTATGATGCATGAGGTCAAAACGGTTCTGCCAGAAACCACCTGTCCACTGCGTGGCTCCTACAGGCAGGTTCTGCATCTTGGCTTGTTTGCTATGACTCATATCAGTGAGTCCTTGAGCGTTGACGTTTGTTGCTATGACACAGCAACAGACCATACAAAGGATGAGGAGTTTTTTCATATCGTTAGTTTAATTAAAGAATACATACAGGGAAATCATGACAATGGCAAGAGCAATCCAAAGTGTGATGGCTAACTTCGACCATCCCTCGTGGATAGGAGCAGGAATCTCGTATTGGGTCTTGTCGCTGTCAGTCAACGAGATGATGACCATCATGACTACTAGGATGACAAACAATTCAAACGATAGCAGCATGAAATGGGGCCAAGGGAAAGTAAGCCACTCGGGTGGCCATAGGTAGAGGACTCCCACAATGAGGCAGAAGGCGGTACCAATCGTGAGTGCAAAGTTGGCTGCACGGGTGGTACAGCGTTTCCAGAAAATGCCTAGGATAAACACAGCAGCCATAGGAGGTGCAATGAAACCCAATACGCTCTGGAAAACATTAAACAGATTCAATCCCTTAATGGCATCAATGGCTATGGTCATGATAATAGCCAATGCTGCACCCACAACGGTCACTGTTCTTCCTACGATATTGATTCTGCGCTGTGAGGCATTAGGATTGAATTTTTTGACATAGATATCCATCGTGAATACAGTAGATAGTGCATTCAGGGCAGAACCGATGGTTGATACCAGACAGGCTGTCAGTACGGCAAACACCAGTCCTACCATTCCGACAGGGAAGAGATTCTCAACCATTGTCAGATAGGCCTCGTCAGGATTCTCGAGGGTGGGGAATAGGGCGAAGCAAAGAATACCTGGTAGGATATAGAGGGCGACATCAAGAATCTTCAACCAACCGGTGAAGTTGGTACCTAGTTGACCCTCTCGCAAATCCTTGGCTGCCAATACGGGTTGCACCATCGACTGGTCAGTACACCAAAACCAGATGCCCATGACTGGATAGCCTAGGATGATAGGTAACCAGGGGAAGGCTATGTCGCTATTTGGCTTGAACATCACCCAGTAGTCAGAGGGTACTTTATCTATGAGTGCACTGATGCCACCAACACGGTCAAGTCCTACAATAACTAATACCAGCGATACAACGATGAGCAGAATCATCTGATAGACATTCGTATATGCCACAGCTTTCAGACCACCCAACATGGTGAAGAAGGCTGATATGATGAGCAAGACCAAAGCAGACATCCACATGGGTATATCGAATACCTGACGAATCAGGATACCACCGGCAAAAAGGGTTAATGCCAACCACGAAATGACAACTGTAACAATGGTATACCAAGCCAGAATGTTGCGGGTGGATTGCCCAAAGCGCAGGCCCATGAACTCAGGCAGGGTGTGTATCTTGGCTCCCAGATAGCGAGGGGCGAAGACAAAGGCTAATAAGGCAATAAACACAAAGGCATACCAGGCGTAGTTACCTGAAACAATACCTGTTGTGAAACCTGCTGAGGCTGAAGCAATCAGCATCGAAGGACCAACATTGGTGCCCCACATGGAAAAACCGATATGATGCCAACGCAGAGAGTGCTCTGCAAGAAATAGTGAACCTCCCTTCTTGCGTTTTGAACTGGCCCATAGTCCAATGGCGATGAGCACTGCAAAGTAGATTCCAAGAATGACCCAATCAAGGCCTTGCATGTAGTGACTTTCCATTATATTCCTTTATAGTCTTTAGTTATTTCAACCGTTATAGCTTTCGAAAGATCCATCTCGTCGGTACAGTCTACCTCGTCAGGATATACCTTAATATAGGCACCAGGACGAACGAAAACAGGCATCTGGTCAAGGGGAACTTCCACTTGATAATACCAACGACCACCTTCTAAACGCTCACCTGTAAAGAAGTTAACCCACAGGCCTTCGGGCAGGTAGATGTCACGCCGATTGTCGCTGTTCATTACGGGACATACAAGGAACTCGGAGCCGAAATAATACTCATCGTCGATATGCCAGCACTGGCGGTCAGCAGGATGGTGGAACAATAAGGCACGAACCATAGGGTAGCCACTCTTGCAGGATTGCTCTGACTGCTCCACGATATATGGCAGGAGCTGATAACGCAACTTCCACCACTTCTTGATGATAGGTGCAATATTGGGATAGTGCCAAGGCTCGCGCTTACAGGTGCCATGATAGCGCATGTGGCTGGAGAAGACTCCAAATTGAGTCCAGCGCACATAGACATCCTCATCGAGTGGTGAATTCATGAAATCGGGAATACTATGGAAACCTGGTACATCATGACTCCAGAATGCAAAACCCGAGAGTCCGAAATGCAATCCGCCTCTCAGAGAACCTGCCATTCCGTCCCATGAAGAAGCGCTATCGCCACCCCAATGGAGAGGATAACGCTGACAGCCTGCCCAAGCACTACGAGCCCAGACAATTCCCTGACCTGTAATCTCCTTAGTAATTTCGAAGGCTGCTCGTTGGTAGAGCAGTGAATAGATATTATTCAGTCGCTCTGGCGTCATGCCATGATAGATGGCATCCATATGGATATTTTCACCAAAGTCGGTCTTAATGCAAGTTACTCCCAAATCAAGCAGGGGCTTCAACAAAGTATTCTTATACCAATCGACAGCCTTGTCATAGGTAAAGTCAATGGTGCCTGCATAGTCGAGGGCAGAGAAGTTGGAACCCTCGGAGGCTTGTTCCTTCAGCAGGGGACCGATATATTTGTTTTCCTTTGCTTCCTCCAATTGTTCGGCCCCTTTTGCCACATAAGGCAGTTGCCATAAAGAAACGCGGAAGCCATTCTCCTTGAGATGTTGGACGAACTCCTTAGGATCAGGGAAACGCTTAGGATTGAATTTCCACTCGCATAGCCAGTCTGTGCGGAACCATCCTGTATCAAGATGAATAACATCACAAGGATAGTGCTCTTGGCGGAGACGGTTGCAGATGTCATTCACCTCGTCGGCTGAGAAATAGGTCATGCGGCTCATCCAGATGCCAAACGACCAAAGGGGTGGCATCTCTGGGAATCCCGTCAACATACGGTAGCCACGTAATATTTCTTCAGGATCTTGTCCGCCAATAAGGAAGACATCAAGGGTGGCATGATCGTTGAGAAACTGTATGGAACGGGTGGAATGGTCAGCAAGTGATAATTTGCAGTAGTCGCTGGTATGATAGAAACAACCATACATCCTGCTGCTCATATAAAATGGAATGTTCTTATAACAACGGCGATTGTTAACACCTTGACCATCCTGATTCTTCAGTTGGAAGGTCTGGCCGCTCAGATCCATCTTACGGAAACGCTCACCTGTACCCACAAAGCATTCATCAGGTGTGCATTTGAAACTGATGGTTGCGCGTTCTGTTTTGTGTGTTGCTGTGCCACAGCAACCTACGGAACAGTAGCCCAGCGGTAGGGCATCATAGCGGGGTGGCGAGAAATGATCATCGCTTAATGCTATTCCCTTGTTCTCATTGCCATCAGGGAAGAAGGTGATAAATGGAGCAGGCTGGGGTGCTGGCAACAGGTCGCTCCAATGGTCCAGCTTGGGTTCGCTGAGGTTGATGGTGGCTACCTTCTTGCCGTTTACTGCAATGATATCGCCATCTACATATCGGAGAGGCATACGTTTCACCTCTAGCGCAAACTGCAGCATATCGTCCTGCTCCACCATCTCGTCGCCACTCATGGTGGTAAACAGGCGGATGATGTTAGGACTATAGGCGCGGATGATGAGATCGTAGCTTTGTTGGGGTGCTGATGTGTCAGGCGCCATGTCCTCTTGGTGCAGTTGTTGCTGGTAGGGAATGGTGACGACGATGTCGCCATCGCGCTCTTGTATCTTCGTTGGGGCGTATGCCTTCCACAGACGCTCGTCCTTCTCTAAAGAAGGGTCGAAGTCCATGAAGTCGAAAAGATGGTAGTTGGTCTGTTTCATTTACCTTTTTCCTTTTTAAAGATAATATTTGGTCCGGGATGGTTGTCGCCGATCTCATCGCGACGGATGGGGCGGAGGTCAGTGTCAAAACCTGTGACCACATCGCCGGTGCGGTTGTTCTCTATGGTAAAGCCATCCGTGCGGGCATCGAGATAGATGCGGAACCCGCGGTCGTTGGTGGCGTAGGGGGCAGGGTAGGGTGTACTGATGATGTTGTCGCTGATAACCGACCCTGGCTGGTTCGACAGCGTGTAGATACCGCCGGCATCGTAGAGCTCTCGGGCATAGTGGGTGACTTTATTACCCACGATGCGGTTGTTCTCCATGCCGGTGTTGAGGGGTGTCCATCCCCAGCCGACGCAGATGCCAGAGTAGCTGACGCGGCTCACGAAGTTGTGGCTGATGGTGCAGTTGCGCACATAACCCAATGCGATGGCAACGGCTCCCCAGTCTTCGTTGGCGACATCGACGATGGGGTTATCTTTGATAGTCAGCCGCTGGCAGCGCTTGGCCAAATCGGTATAGGGACGGTGGACCTCGCGGGGGCTCTCTGCAAAGGAACCACCCATGATGGCTGTGCCGCCAATGTTGCCGAAGGTGCAATTTTGCACCGAGCAGTCGCTGATGTTGTCGACAAAGTCCAAGGCAGTGGAGGCCAGATTTTCGAATACCACCGAGTAGAAGTCTACATGATGGGCGTTACGTACGGTGACAGCACTCACGGGGCGCTCTATCCAGGCTTGGTTCTCGAGACCTTCGTCCCAGGGTAAACCTGGTTTTTCTTTCAGCTTGTAGGCATCAATGAGTGGCATGCCGCCCTGCAGGGTGACGTGCCCTTTGTGCAGCGGACGGTTCCAGCAGGTCTTGTTGAAGGTTAAGCCTTCGAAACGCACATAGTTGGCACCGTCGACGATGACTAATTGCTCGATGCCGTCGCGCTGTTCGGTGGTGCGTAGCAAGAAAGAGCTATTGCCTTTCTCGCCTCCTATGACGGGCTGAGGCCAGGGGTGCTCAAACTCCAAGCGACTCTCGGGCTCCATGAACGAAACAATGGTTTTATCGCCCTCGACCTTCATCTCCTTGACGCGCAGGATGGCGATGGCCCACCGCTGGTGTACCACCATCTCCAGGCCTTTCGTGTCTTGTACTTCTTTGGGCGGTGTGGGGATGGTAATGGTACGTGTCGTCGTATTGAAATCAATCATGCGCTCCATGCCTTGTTTGGGCCATATCTGTGTGTGCTGTTGTCGGGCATCGCCACAGATAACGCTCGAGTGCAACTCTCCAATGCCACGGATTGTGAGCGGCGACTCCTTGGTGCCACTATCCTCCGGACGCAGGAATAGCGGTTCGTTCATATAGTAACGCCCTTTTTGAAGCGTGATGGTGATGCCTCCCTGGCAATGAGGATCGTTGGTGCGTCGCCATTCACGGGCCTGTCTTAAGGCTTCGTGAATGCTTTCACCTTCGTTGACAATAATCTCACCTCCAAAGGCATAGTTTATGACAAAAATCAACAGTGATGTTAGCAGCAGTCTCATAACGTTTCATTATTTATAATATAAGACGTATATGATTTGCTTTTGTCACCTTTGGGATATACCCTTCCATCTATACCTTCATCAGTGAACTCATGATGTAGTCGCTGATAAAGAGCCCTTTGCGAGTCAGGATAAGGTGGTTGTTGTCCAACCGTAACAAACCATCCTTGATAAAGCTTTGAGCCTCTTTCAAGCAGTATTGCTGGTAGCTGTCGGATAGGGTGGTGAGATCGAGACCAATGCTGGTGCGAAGGGCTGTTGTAACACGGTCGTTATAATGAGTGTCAGCATCTAGTTCTTCGTATTCACACGGAATATTTCCACTATTAATACTTTCGATGTATTGTTTGATATGACTGACATTCCAACTTCGACGATGCCCATCGTAACTATGGGCGGCAGCTCCTAGTCCGATATAGGGAACATCTTGCCAATAGCTGCTGTTATGGCGGGAATGATATCCTGGGCGTGCGAAATTTGAGATTTCATAATGCTCGTAACCTTCAGCGGAAAGTCGGTCGATGAGCATTTCATACATCTTTCGTTCTGTTTCATCATCAGTAGCTTCGATACCCATCTTAGAGAGGGGCGTACCTTCTTCTATCATTAGGCAATAGGCTGAGATATGCTCCACTTTCAGAGAAAGGGCTGTATTGATGTCGTGCTGCCAATCGGACAAAGTTTCTTGTGGGAAACCATACATCAGGTCTATACTGATATTTGGGATGCCGGCATCACGTAGAATACGGATTGCTTGGTTCACTTGTGCCGCATGATGACGGCGATGTAGGAAACGAAGCCGTTCATCATTGAAGGTCTGAACACCCAAAGAGACACGGTTGATGCCTAGTTGAGGTAATATCTCTGCATATTGGCTGGTGACATCATCGGGATTCATCTCGATGGTGATTTCCTTGGCATCATTGCCATATACCTTATTTATATATATAAAGAGCTGGCGGAGTTGGGAAATATCTAACTGACTAGGTGTTCCACCGCCCAAATAGATAGTGTCAACAGGTGCTGCTGAAGGCCTCATTTCCATCTCACGACAGAGCGCATCAACATATCGTTGGCGCAAATCATGGTCAGTGGTAGAGTAGAAGCCACAGTAGATGCAGCGACTCTTACAAAAGGGTATATGTAGATACAAACCAGCCATCTCAGATTGCAATGTGAGTGCAAAAGTACTAATAAAGTTTAATATTTGAAAGCTTTCGTTGGTTTTTCGCTCGAAAATGAGTACTTTTACGACCGCTTTTGAATAATAAACCTATAAAATATTACGGATATGAAAGTTTATCAAACTAACGAAATCAAAAACATCGCACTCATTGGCAGTGCGGGTAGCGGCAAGACTACTCTTGCCGAAAGTATGGTCTACGAAGCTGGCATCATCAAGCGCCGCGGTACTGTAGAGGGTAAGAACACTATGAGCGACTACTTCCCTGTTGAACAGGAATATGGCTACTCGGTGTTCTCAACTGTTTTTCATGTGGAGTGGAACAACAAGAAGCTGAACATCATCGACTGTCCGGGTTCTGACGACTTCGTGGGTGGCAGTATCACCGCTATGAACGTCACCGACCAGGCTGTCATCCTCATCAACGGCCAGTACGGTCCTGAGGTGGGCACGATGAATGCTTTCCGCAACACGGAGAAGCTGAAGAAGCCCGTCATCTTCCTGGTTAACCAGCTGGACCGCGACAACTGCGACTTCGATGCCATTCTGAATCAGCTGAAGGAGGTCTATGGTCCTAACTGCGTTCCCGTTCAGTATCCTATTGCTACGGGTGCTGGCTTCAACAGCGTCATCGACGTGCTGTTGATGAAGAAGTACTCTTGGAAGCCTGAGGGTGGTGCGCCCATCATCGAGGACATTCCTGCCGATCAGCTGGAGAAGGCCAAGGAGTGGAAAGCCGCTTTGGTAGAGGCTGCTGCTGCTGGCGACGACACGCTGATGGAGAAGTTCTTCGAGAGCGAGGACCTCAGCGAGGACGAGATGCGCGAGGGTATCCGCAAGGGTCTTGTCACACGTAGCATCTTCCCTGTATTCTGTGTTTGCGCAGGTCGTGATATGGGCGTTCGCCGTCTGATGGAGTTCCTCGGCAACGTGGTTCCTTTCGTCAGTGAGATGCCTGTTATCAAGAATGCTGCCGGCAAGGAGGTTCCTGCCGATGCTTCTGCTCCTACATCACTCTACTTCTTCAAGACGGGTGTTGAGCCCCACATCGGTGAGGTTCAGTACTTCAAGGTGATGAGTGGTTCTGTTAAGAGCGGTGACGACTTGACCAACGCTGATCGTGGTTCTAAGGAGCGCATCGGTACGCTGTATGCTTGTGCTGGTGCCAACCGTATCCAGGTCGACGAGTTGCGTGCTGGTGATATTGGCTGTACTGTGAAGCTGAAGGATGTCAAGACCGGTAACACGCTGAACGGTAAGGATGTAGAGAATAAGTTCGACTTCATCAAGTATCCTAACTCGAAGTTCTCACGTGCCATCAAGGCCGTCAACGAGGCTGAGACCGAGAAAATGATGGCTGCCCTGCAGAAGATGCGTCAGGAAGATCCTACATGGGTTGTTGAGCAGTCTAAGGAGTTGCGGCAGATTATTGTTCATGGTCAGGGTGAGTTCCACCTGCGTACCTTGAAGTGGCGTATGGAGAACAATGAGAAGATTCAGATTGAATATCAGGAGCCGAAGATTCCTTATCGTGAGACTATCACTAAGATGGCTCGTGCCGACTATCGCCATAAGAAGCAGTCAGGTGGTGCTGGTCAGTTCGGTGAGGTCCACCTGATTGTTGAGCCTTATACCGATGGTATGCCTGATCCTACAAGCTTTACCATCAATGGTCAGGAGTTCAAGATGAACATCAAGTCAAAGGAAGAGAAGGACCTCGAATGGGGTGGTAAGCTCGTCTTCATCAACAGCGTTGTCGGTGGTGCTATCGATATGCGTTTCATGCCCGCTATTCTGAAGGGTATCATGGAGCGCATGGAGCAGGGGCCATTGACAGGTTCTTATGCCCGTGACGTTCGCGTGATTGTATACGACGGTAAGATGCACCCAGTTGACTCTAACGAGCTTTCGTTCATGCTGGCTGCACGCAACGCCTTCTCAGCTGCCTTCAAGGAGGCTGGTCCAAAGGTGCTCGAACCTATCTATGATCTTGAAGTGCTCGTTCCTGGTGACTACATGGGTGATGTCATGAGTGATCTGCAGGGTCGCCGTGCTATCATCATGGGTATGGACTCTGAGGCAGGTTATCAGAAACTCTCTGCTAAGATTCCTCTCAAGGAACTGGCTTCTTACTCTATCGCCCTCTCATCTTTGACGGGTGGCCGTGCATCGTTCACTACCACGTTCTCTAGCTATGAGCTCGTGCCGAACGATATCCAGCAGGCTCTCATCAAGCAGCATGAGGAAGAGATGAAGGAAGAAGACTAAATGCGTAGACTGCTAGTCTTACTACTACCGCTCTGTGTGCTTGCCTGTTCAAATACAGGTCGCATGCAGAGCGGTACCATTTTACCCGAAGATGTGGAGTTGAGAGCTGGTGACGTGGTGTTTCGCAAGGGGTCAGGTTTTACTTCCCAGGCTGTGCTGATAGCCGAAAAAGGAGGGGCCTACTCGCATACAGGTATCGTTGTTGATTCAGCAGGTGTCCTAATGATTGTCCACGCCGTACCTGGTGAACCTGACTTTGAGGGTGATGAAGACCGCGTGAAGATGGAGCGTCCAGAGGACTTTTTCCATTCTATGAAAGCCTCGCAGGGAGCCATTTATCGACATATTGACAGTTGTGCTGCACAACAGGCGGCTGTCCGAGCATTGCAAACCTATCAGCGCCATCCGTTGTTCGATCACGATTATGATGACACGGATACCACAAGTCTCTATTGTACAGAACTGATAGTTCATGCCTATAGCAAGACGATGCATCCCTTGAAGGACGTTCAACATCAGCACCTGCATCTGGTAGGTTTCGAGAGTGACTGCATTCTGCCATCCGATGTGCAGAAGTGCGGTAACTTAAAGCAAATAAGAACATTTTAATTCAATTAATATTAACCCATTAAAACTAAAAGAAAATGAAGAAAGTATTATCTTTTGCAGCCGTTTGCTTATTTATGTTGGCATTGTGTTCGTGTGATTCTTCAAACACACCGGAGGCCGTAGCAACAAAGGCTATCAAGTGCATTATCGACAAAGACTATGATGGCTATGTTGACCTGATGTACTTCAAGAAGGAGAAGAGCAATGAGGATATGAAGCAGATTGTTGCCCTTGTCAAGGATAAGATGGACAAGGAGATGGAGAAGAAGCAGGGCGTGAAGGACTATAAGGTCGGCTCTCCTACTATCGAAGACAATAAGGCTGTTGTCCCATATACCCTAACTTATGGTAATGGCGAGACGAAGGAAGACGACATGAAGCTTGTGAAGACTGAGGAAGGCAAGTGGATGATAGATTCCGGAAAGTAAGAAAATAAAAGGGAGCTCAATTGCTCCCTTTTATTATTGCTTTAGAATTTCACTAAGATGCGGAATACTTTGGCTGGAGCCTGCATCCATTGTTGCATGGCCTCCTCCGCATGCTCTGGATCGACCTCGTTTGAGATGAGGATGTTGTAGGGAGGATTGTTCTTCTCAAGATAGCGGATGACACCCTCGAAATCCTCAGGCTGAGCATTACGCGAGCCTCGGATGTCGAGCTCCTTCTGTACGAACAGTTTGGTGGTGAACTGAACATCCTGCTTGGCGTAGCCGATGCACACCACACGACCAGTGAAGGCTACCTCGTTGACAGCCATTTGATAGGTGACAGGGGCACCGACAGCTTCGATGACCACATCAGGACCTGCACCAGCAGTGATTTCCTCCAAACGCTCGTGTACATTCTCCTTGGCTGAGTTGATGGTGTATTCAGCACCCAAGCCACGAACAATCTCCAACTTCTCGTCGTCCATATCACAGGCAATGACTTTGGCACCGCGCATAATCGCACGAACTACGGCACCAACACCTACCATACCACAACCAATGACCATAACGGTATCTGTATCTACCACCTGAGCGCGGCTCACGGCATGGAATCCTACCGACATCGGCTCAATAAGGGCTGCATGCTCAACGGTGATGTTGCCAATGGGAATAACCTTCTGCCAAGGAATGGCAATATACTCACGCATGGCACCATTGCGCTGAACGCCCAACGTTTCATTGTGCTGGCAGGCATTATAACGGCGGTTCTTACACGACGGGCAGTGTCCGCAGTTGGTATAGGGATTGACCGTAACAGCCATACCTGGACATAAATGCCCGGGCACTGCGGCTCCCACCTCGGCTATTTCTGCTCCAATCTCGTGACCAGGAATGACGGGCATCTTCACCATGGGGTTCAGTCCGCGATAGGTATTCAGGTCGCTTCCGCAGAAGCCAACATAATGAATCTTCAGCAGCACTTCATCAGCGCCACACTGGGGTTTATCCATTTCAACCACCTTCATCACCGAAGGCTCAGTAATCTGTATTGCTTTCATCTTTTTATTCACTCATATTTTTAATATACGGTAATTCTATTAAGTCGCCAAAACCGAAGAACTGTTTGGCATTCTCGGAGAGAAACATTCGCTTCTCATCGTCCGTCAGTTCCTTTGATCTCGTGACGAAGTCGTACGACATCTTATAGGTGATGGCGGTGATGGTTCGTGGGTAGTCCGAGCCCCACATAAGTTTCTCCATACCCACCTCGTCGGCAGCCTCCTTGATGGCTTTGACAGCTGAGGGGAAGGGGTAGAACTCATCGTTGAAGAGCCACGTGATGCCACCGCTTTCCACAAAGACATTCTTGTGACGGGCTAAACGGATTTGTGACATCCAGTTAGGACGCGTTACCATACCGAAGTGGCCGATGGCTATCTTCAAATCCGGACACTCGCTGATGATGTCTTCCATCTGCGAAACCTGTGCGTCGCCATCCATCAGCTCAATGCCGAGAATGATGTTCTGTTCTTCCATCATGCGCAGCATTTGAAGCATTTCGTCGTTTAGGAATTGTTGAGGCAGACGGGCAGCAGGAATCTTGATGCCTCGGAAGCCTTGTTTGATGAGGCTTTTAGCTTCATCGCAGAACCCAGGCTTGCGCAATTCCGGCATACCGAAACAGAAGAATCGGTTAGGGTAGCGCTGTTGAACCTGCATCAGATAAGCGTTCTGCAGACCATCGATGAATTCCTGCGTGATGACGGCTGCCGACACCTGGGCGTAGTCCATATTTGAGAGGAAACGCTCTGCCGTATTCTGACCGTCGGTCATGTAGGGGGGTAACATCTGACGCTGCTCACCAAAGAACATACTCCGGCTGCGGTTAGGCTCCAGTTGGTAAATGGGCGAACCATTGACTAGCGTGTCCTGATTCAGCCACAGATGGGCATGCGCGTCGATTATGTGTTGGCCCATGATACTCGCTGTTGGTCACCGATAATATCGCGTACTTCCTTCACCAGTTGCTCGTCCATCGGTTCCTCGATATAGGCAATGTTTGTCTTGATAGCCTCAGGGCGTGTGGTGCTGAATACTGTCGATGCAATGCGTGGATACGAGCATGAGAACTGCATGGCGAGCTTCTCTATCGGGTAGCCCTTAGCCTTGCAGTGTTCTGCTGCTCTCTTGCATGCTTCAACCATTGGTTTGGGAGCAGGATGCCAATCGGGCACGCCACGCTCGGTCAGCAGTCCCATTGAGAAGGGTGATGCTGAGAGCACACCAATGCCGCGCTCGTCAAAGAAGTCCATAAAGTCTACCAGTTTATCGTCGCACAGACAATAGTGGCAGAAGTTCATCACACTCTCTACGGTACCTTCTTCGCAGTGTTCAATGACCCAGCGAAGGTTCTCCAGCTGTAGGTCGGTGATGCCCACATGGCGGACTACACCTTCCTTTTTGAGTTCATGCAAGGCGGGCAGGGTTTCGTCGACCACCTTTTGCAGACCGCCCTCCATGCGTCCTTGGAACTCGATGTCGTGAACGTTGATGATGTCAATATAGTCGATGTTCAGACGCTCCAGACTCTCATAGACACTCTCTTTGGCACGCTTGGCGGAATAGTCCCAAGTGTTGACACCATCCTTACCATAACGGCCGACCTTTGTCGAGAGGTAGTATTTGTCGCGGGGAATATCCTTCAGCGCCTTGCCCAGCACCGTCTCAGCCTTGTAATGGCCGTAGTAGGGCGATACGTCGATGATATTGATGCCTGCATCTACAGCAGCAAATACCGCGTCGATGCCACGATTTTCGTTGAAAGAGTGGAATACACCACCCAAAGAAGAGGCGCCGAAGCCCAGCTCCGACACCTTCATTCCTGTTTTTCCAAATTCTCTGTACTGCATATTACCAAGGCATCATGTCGCGCTCATCAGGGCGGTGAGCTTTGTTGTCTTCGTCCTTGATGTAAACCTGCAAGTCCTGGAAATAGCCCGTCTCTTCCTGCAGGGCCTTCAACTCGGCCTTTGTATCTTCAAATCCCATGAACTCTTTGGCTGATGCGAGATGGTTAGTAAACTCCAGCTTTTTGTTCGCTCTGTCTAAAACGGAAATCCACTCGTCCTTCGTGCGGTCTCCAATCACAAACTTCTTTTTCATATTCAATAGATTTTAATGTTTCGTGGTGCAAAGATACAACATAATTGAGAATTAAGAGTTAAGAATTAAGAATTATTTAACGTAATCGTTATATTTTTCGTACCTTTGCCACATGATTGAGCAAATAACGAGTTTTCAGAATCCGAAAATCAAACAGCTGTTGGCTTTGCAGCAGAAGTCGTCAGAGCGTCGCAAGCAGGGTCTCTTCGTCGTCGAGGGTCAGCAGGAGTTGTCGCATTGCCTGCATGCCGGCTACGAGATTGATACCATCTTTTATTGTTCTGCGTTGACCTCACAGGGGGACAGTCCCTCTGTGCTGGCCGCACATGGGGACAGTCCCCGTGTGAGGTGTTTTGAGGTGTCACGTGAGGTCTACGAGAAGGTGGCCTATCGTGGTAGTACGGAAGGGGTTATAGCCGAAGTAAGGACCAGAAATCTCCAACTTGATGATTTGAAGTTGGGCGACCGTCCGCTGATAGTTGTCTTGGAGAGTGTCGAGAAGCCTGGCAACCTCGGGGCCATTCTGCGCTCAGCTGATGCTTCTGGCGTTGATGCCGTCGTGGTGTGCGATCCGCTGACCGACCTCTATAATCCCAATCTCATCCGCTCGTCCGTAGGTGCCGCTTTTACAGTTCCCTGCGTGGCTTGTTCGTCAGAGGCATGTATCTCTTTTCTTAAACAGAGAAACATCAAGATTCTGACTGCCCAATTGCAGGATTCCCACCTCTATTACGATACCGATATGACTTGTGGAACAGCTATTGTAATGGGTACCGAGCACGACGGACTGACTGATCAATGGCGCAAGGCAGCCGATGCCCATATCCGCATTCCGATGTTGGGACAGATTGATTCACTGAATGTCAGCGTGAGCGCTGCCATACTGATGTTTGAAGCAGTAAGGCAGCGCCAGAGTTTAGTTAGGGTAAACTCGGAGTTTAGTGCCGGTAAACTCGGAGTTTAGTGCCGGTAAACTGTTACTCCTTTATCAGAGCCTTGACTTCTTCCGTCAGGAAGGGCTTGATTTTGGCAAATGGCACCTCAAATGTAATCATTCCTGCAGCATAAGGGCCAATCTCGTACTGCGTATAGCAGAATACCAGACCTTTCTCCGTCAGATACGGAGCATTGGCTGGCAGGGGGATTCGGTTGATGTTGTCTACCTGCAGGAAATCGTTCAACTCCTCGTCACTGGCAATCGGTTGATTACAGTCTTTGAAATAGCGCTTGACACCATCCTTGATGAGTGCATAGAGCTTAGGCGACTTGGTATCGGCAAACATCGTCTGATTCTTTATCTTAGATTCAAACGAATCTTGGTTGTATTCCGTTTCATAGCCAATCGCCTTGCCGTCGCTCTTGCGGAATGTCTTGCCGACGTGAGTGGCAAAACCATGAGCACCACCAGTATAGCCAAAAATCTCGGCATAGAAAGTGACGAAGGTTTCGGTTTCTGCCAACTTCACAACGGAGGTGCCTGACGTGAACGACGGACCACTGCCATCTTCGCTGTCTGCATAGGTCCCGTGCCATTCCTCTACTAAACCGTTATAGTCGATGTCGACAATGTCCTTGAAGTCCTTCCTACTGCCTTTGAATTTTTCGTTCTTGATGTTGCAGACCTCACAGATGAACTGGCGGACATTCTTAACGAGTTCCTCATTACCATCGGTGGGCCATTGAACACTCAGCGACACTTCGGCCATCGAGTCATTCTTCTCGAAATGAATGCTGTCGAGGACAAGTGCCGGCTTTTCCTCAACTGGCGCTTCCACTTTTGCACTATCTACGCTGACGGAATCAGCATTCGCAGTATCCGTAGAAGCACGATGGCCGCAAGCACTAAGTGCTGCGGCCACCATGATTGAATATAAAATGCGTTTCATTACTCACCCTTGATAGCAGCAACGCCTGGGAGAACCTTACCCTCGATGGCCTCGAGCAGAGCACCACCACCAGTAGAGATGTAAGATACCTGGTCAGCAAGACCGAACTTGTTTACACAAGCTACAGAGTCACCACCACCAATCAGAGAGAATGCACCCTCAGCAGTTGCCTTAGCGATAGCATCGCCAATAGCGCGTGAACCAGCGGTGAAAGCGTCGCACTCGAATACTCCAGCAGGACCGTTCCACAGGATGGTCTTAGCACCCTTGATAGCCTCGGCGAATGCCTTCTGGCTCTCAGGACCAGCGTCAACACCCTCGAAACCAGCAGGAACCTGGTTAGCTGGGCAGTTGATGATCTGAGCACCCTCCTTAACACTCATAGTGCCGAAGTCGAGACCGTTAGTAGCGGTGCAGTCAGAACCCAGAACGAGCTCTACACCATTCTTCTTAGCCAGCTCCTCAACACCCAGAGCAACATCCAGCTTGTCGAGCTCAACGATTGAATCACCAATCTCACCGTTGTGAGCCTTAGCGAATGTGTATGTCATACCACCGCAGAGGATGAGCTTATCAACCTTACCGAGCAGGTTCTCGATGATACCGATCTTAGAAGATACCTTAGAACCACCCATGATGGCAACGAAAGGACGCTTGATGTTAGACAGTAC
>JAEEGG010007834.1_pt1 | contig 24450 bp, 19 predicted proteins | sample 9134161 | NCBI WGS metagenome assembly JAEEGG01 (sample SAMN16246543, study PRJNA631951) | gut metagenome | biome: gut microbiome; feature: rumen; material: CR-attached | host: Bos | place: Iran: Karaj | collected 2018-10
AGACGATTATCGAACCGACCCTCAAGGGCATGGCCGCCGAAGGCAAGCCCTACACGGGCGTGCTCTACGTGGGCATCATGGTGACTGCGAAGGGCCCGAAGGTTGTGGAATACAACTGCCGCCTCGGTGACCCCGAATGCCAGATTGTGCTCCCGCTTTATGATGGCGACGTGCTCGCCTTGTTCGACGCTGCTGAAAAGGGTGAACTTGCCAAGCTTGGTGCCCCGAAGGCTCCGAAGGGCAGTTCCGCTATCGTCGTGCTCGCAAGCGCTGGCTATCCGGGCTCTTACGAAAAGGGCAAGGTCGTCACGGGTATCGAAGAAGCCGAAAAGAACGGCGCCCAGGTGCTCCATGCCGGTACCAAGATGGTCGACGGCAAACTCGTGACCAACGGTGGCCGCGTGTTTGGCGTGGTCGGTCACGGTGCGACGCTCCAGGAGGCTTTGAACATCGCTTACGCCGCTTGCGAAAAGGTTCAGTTCGAAGGCAAGTTCTACCGCAAGGACATCGGCAAGAAGGGTTTGGCCCGTCTCGCAAAGATGTAAGAAGTAAGTTTAAAAGGATTCAAAAATGGACTTAAAAGAAAATGCAAAGGTCGGTATCGTTGCGGGTAGCAAGTCCGACCAGGAAACTGTAGACAAGATCACCGCGGTGCTCGACAGCTTCGGCATCGTGTGGGAATTCAACATCCTCTCCGCACACCGCACCCCGAACGCCACCGCGAAGTATGCTCGCGAAGCCGCCGGGCGAGGCCTCCAGGTCCTCATCGGTGTCGCAGGCCTCGCTGCAGCCCTTCCGGGCGTGCTCGCAGGGCACACCATCCTTCCCGTTATCGGCCTGCCCTGCGCCGGCGGCCCGCTCAACGGCGTCGATGCTCTGCACTCTATCGTGCAGATGCCCCCGGGAATCCCGGTGGCAACAGTCGGCATCGGCAACGGCAAGAACGCCGGTTACCTCGCCGCCCACATCGTCGCCCTCTCTGATGCCGCTGTTCGCGAAAAGCTCGTCGCCTACCGCAAGGGCCTCGGAGACATCGATTAGACGAAAGAACGGGCTTCGCCCTACAGACGAAAGACGAAAGATGCTTCTCGCTTTCGTTTGTAGAAAAAGTCTGCCCTTTTAGTGTTTAGGTATTGCTGTTTATATGTTATTATCTATCGTCTATCGTCTATCGTCTATCGTCTTTCTCGTTGCATTTCTCGTGACCGCGTCCTTCGCTGGCGAACCCGACCTGCCTGTGGTCCAAGCGCCTTGGATGAAGGGCGAAAGGTTGACTTATGATTTGTGCTGGGGCCCCATCACTGCGGGCACGGCGACTTTGGAAGTTCGCCCGACGAAGGACGGAAAGACGGAATTTTATTCCTTGGCGCACGATAACGGCGTTTTGAAGAAACTCTATCCTGTGGCCGATACGATTTACACGCGTGTCCGCAACAAGGGCCTCATGACGGAAGTTTTCCGCAAGACGCTCCACGAGGGCAGCTTCCACAACAAGTCCGTCATCCGGTTCGACCGCAAGGGCGAGAAGGCTTGGCTTTCGGACACGGTCTTCCTGGACCCGCCCGAAAAAAGGCAGGTCAAGCGCTCTGCAGATACGTCCGTCGCCATCCAGGGCATGGAACACAGCATTATTTCTGCCTTCTACTGGGTGAGAACGATGCCGCTGACTGTGGGGGACACCTCCCGTTTTGCCGCCGTGAGCGGGAAAAAACGCTATGAACTGAAGGTGCTGGTTCACGGGAAAGAGGAAATCAAGACCGCCATCGGCAAGGTGAATACGGTCAAAGTGGAACCTGTGCTTGACGGAGACGGTATTTTCAACTCCAAAGGCCGCATTTTCATCTGGTTGACCGACGATGACAAGCGTATACCCGTGCTTATGCAGTGCGAAATCGCCTTGGGCTCCATCAAGGCCAAGTTGGTCTCAAAATAATGCTTACATAAAACAACTTTTACACGCTGGTTTGGAAAAATTTCGTTTTAATAAATTATATTCCAAAAGTAAATTATTGTTTTGAGGCTTTTAATGTCAAAAAAACTCATTTTGTTCCTGTGCCTGGTGTTATTTGTTGCCTTTGCGTCTGCTGCCCCTAAAAAGGCGGCTAAGAAGGCTCCTCCCAAAAAAGCGGTCAAGAAGACTGAGCAGGTTGTTGAGGAACCCAAGAAAGAAGAAAAGGAAGATGACGAGTTCATCTCGGCCCCCGAGGAAAATTCCGCTACCGCGTCCTCCAAGAGTGACGACGATGACGATGAAGACGAGGAAGAGGATACCAGCCAGTTCACCAGTGCTCAGCTGGAAGAACGCCTGTCCCGACAGAAATTTGAAGAAGAACAGCGTTTGGACGAATACGCAAACTCGTTACGCCGTCGTGACTGGTTGAAGGATCGTCTCGTTCTCCAGGTGGGTATGGGTTCCCGTTATCCTTACATGGGTGAAACGGGCATGGGCATGGGCTTTGGTGCCGGTGTCGAGTATATTACACGCTGGCATGCCGCTCTGTATGGTTCGTTTGGCTTCCTCCCGAAGGGTGAGGACAACGTGTTCTCGAATATCGATCTTGAGGGCGGTTTCGGTTACAAGGTCGGCCTTAACTATTACCTGTTCCCGAAGAACCCGTTGCATCTCGGTGTTTCTGTTTCGTACGGTACGGTCTATTTTGACCACGACATCCGCCCGGACAAAAACAACATGAGGCCGCTCATTACGGTTAATGGTTACCAGTTCGACGCCCTTATCACGTACCTGACCAACGAATGGTACTATCTTCAGTTCTCCTTCGGTATGTACTATGCTCCGGAGTTGAAGTCCAAGGGCCTTGATAACCCCAGCTTCGATGTGACTTCCAAGACCGACGAAACACCGGTGTCTATCGTTGTGAATCCGGATGGCATGAGCAAAACGGGAATCGTGTTCGGTATCGCAATCGGTTATGCGTTCCCGGAATTCTTCCCGGATGACACGGAAAAGCGTCGCCGCGAACGCGAGAAGGAACGCGCCAAGTCCAGCCGTGCCGACGACTGATAATCTCCATTGAAAGTTTCTATGAAAACAAAAACCTGCCACTTGCGTGACAGGTTTTTTTATACCCATGTCCGGAATCGAACCGGAATACCTTCCTTCGGAGGGAAGGACACTATCCATTGTGATACACGGGCTCGGCCAATGCAGTCCCGCCTTGAACGGAACCCATCCGATTTCGGTTTGCGAAATATAGTAAAAAAGTAGAAGGTTCGAGGTGCGAGGCACGAGCTATGAGCAGTGAGCAATGAGCGATGAGTCTTTGAGAGACTAGAGAATACCTTTGACCACTTAGTGCTTTAGCACTTATGTGGGCATGGCCCCTTTTGGGGGAGACTGGAGGCTAGTGAAAAGAATCACGCACTTCGTGCGTTAATAACAGACGGCGAAGCCGTGATATTTTTCCCTAGCCCCTAGATTCTAGATTCTAACCCCTATTCTACTATCTTCACAATCAGCTCGTGCGGTTCGGCGTCCACGACCAATGCATCGTAGAATTCGCCCACGTCGGCGTCGCCTTCCAGCACTTTCACGATGTCGTCGTTCTCCATCGAGTTGCCTTCGGTGCGGCCATAGAAGTGGTATTCGCTTTCTTCGGCGACCTGGTCGATGATGATGCGGACTTTCTTTCCGATCATCGATTCGGCATGTTCTGCATCGAGTTCTTCCTGCAAATCCGTTACTGCATCAAGCCTTGCACGTGCTTCGCTCTCGTCGACGGCGGGCAAGTCCATCTCCATCACGGGTGTGCCTTCCTCGGGGCTGAATACGAACCCGCCCAGGTGGTCGAACTGGATGTCTTCCAGAAGTTCCATCAGCTCTTCAAAGTCTTCGTGCGTCTCGCCGGGGAACCCGACAAGCACGGTTGTACGCAATGTAACGCCCGGGATGCGCTCGCGAATCTTGTGCAGAATGTCGACGAGTTCTTTTTTGCGGTAGTTGCGCTTCATGTTCTTGAGCACGTTGTCGCTGGCGTGCTGGATAGGCATGTCCACGTACTTCACGAGGCGCGGTTCGTTTGCCATCAGGTCCAGGAGCTCGTCGTCCACGAACATCGGGTACCAGTACAGCGTGCGTATCCACGGGATGTTCGTGTTGTCGAGAATGGCTTTCAAAAGCTGTGCGAGTGTGCCGCCCTTCTTGCCTTTCTCACGTCCGAAGTAGGTCGTGTCCTGCGCGATGAGCGTGATTTCCTGGACTCCCTGAGCCTCGAGTTCCTTCGCTTCGGCGACGATGTCCTCGATAGAGCGGGAAACCTGCTTGCCGCGGATGAGCGGAATGGCACAGTAGGCGCAGCGGCGGTTGCAGCCTTCGGCAATCTTTAAGTAGGCGTGGTGCTTGAATCCGCCGAGGTTCATGCGCGGGAGGTTCTCGGCGTCGCAGCTTTGCGGGGCCACGATGCCCATCTTCTTCAGGAGTTCACCCGGCTTGTACGTACCCACCCAGTAGTCCACTTCGGGAATTTCCTTCTCGAGGTCCTTGCCGTAGCGGCCCGAAAGGCAGCCGGAGACAATCAGCTTCTGCTTTGCCTTCTTGCCCTTGACCTGAGCGAGAATCGCGTTGATGGATTCTTCCTTCGCGGCCTCGATGAATCCGCAGGTGTTCACCAGGATGTAGTCTGCCTTGGAGGCCGAGTCGCAGGTTGCAAATCCCGCGTGCAGCATTTCGCCGACGAGGTTCTCCGCATCGACCTGGTTTTTGGCGCATCCGAGGTGGACAACGAAAACTTTGGGCTTCTTGGTAGGCATATTGCCAAATTTAGAAAAAACATCTGTTTCTAAAAAGGTTAGATTTAAGGGAACTTCCAATTCAAGAAATGGAGAAAAATATGTTTTTAAGAAAAATGGGCTCATTAGCCATGATGTTCGCCGCCGTCGGCTTGATTGCTTGCAGTGGCGATAGCAGCAAGTCTGTTTCCACGGCTCCCGCTGTTGAAGAGGATTCCGGAAAAACGACACTTCCGGACAGCGTGAAGGTCGACCCGGACAATCATGATGCCAACCCCTCGCAGGGAATTTCTGATGAAGATGATCCGGTTGCGCCGGGCATCCTCGATGACGATGATGATGAGGGTTCCGATGAGCCTTGGGCTGCCGAAGAGACGCAAGAGCCGATTTCGCCTGAGGAGGACGACCCTGACGATGTTGCTAGTAGCGAGGATGAATCTGCTGAGACAGCTCGCAGGAAGAACGTTGTTTCGGGAAAATACTCTTGCAGCGTGACTTCAACGAGCAATTCCGTAAAAATCGATCAGAAAATCGAGGGTGTGGCTTCCTACGTTTCGACGGTTTCGGGCCGTGACGGAAGACTCAGTATAGAAACGGAAATGTGGTATGCAGACGCTGAATTTGCGAAGAACTTTTGCGAAAACTGGAAGGAAGAGGCGGAACACTGGAATGGATCCATGACCGTCACGTGTTCTTCGAATACAATAAAAACAAGTGAATATGACGAAGGCTCTTTGAGCGGTCATCAAAAAGAATTTGAAGAATTGTGCGATGATGGCAAAGAAGAGTATGAAAGTGGCGAATATGATGAATACATTTAGCCGAATTTGAATAAAATAAAAAAGAGCCCCGGAGGGCTCTTTTTTAATGCTTGAAAATTTTTCGTTATTCCCAGTCGTCGACAACGTCGTTGGCGGGAGCCTGCTTGCTGGGGTCGTATTCTTCCACGACCTCTTCGACAACTTCTTCTTCCTCTTCCTGTGCCGGAGCAGGAGCGGGCTTGGCTGCGGGAGCAGGTGCCGGAGCCGGAGCGGGCTTGGCCTCAGGAGCCGGAGCGGGCTGGGCTGCGGGAGCCGGAGCGGGTGCCGGTTTGGCTGCAGGAGCGGGAGCCGGGGCAGGTGCCGGAGCCGGCTTGGTTTCCTTGGCGGGAGCCGGGGCAGGCTGGGCTGCGGGAGCCGGAGCCGGAGCAGCGGCCGGAGCCGGAGCGGGCTTGGCCTCAGGAGCCGGAGCGGGTTCAGGTTCCGGTGCAGGAGCCGGTTCTTCGTAGGATTGAGATTCTTCGTAGGACTGAGAGTCGTCGTAGGACTGCGAGCCGCCGTAATAGCTGCCGGAGGGGTTGCCGACCTGGTCGTTGCTGCGGTTGTCGACCCACCAGTCGAGGTTCAGTGCCGCAATGACTTCCTTACCGTAGGCCTGGGCGCTCGCGATAGTGCTAAAGTAACCGACGCGGACGCGGTAGTAGGTGCCTTCCAGTTCGCCGGGGTTCTCGACCTCTACCAGGTAGGCGGAGATGTTGCTTTCGGCAAGCTTGTCGGCGATAGCCTGGGCTGCCTTCCTGGTGGGCTTGATGCCGACCTGGATGACGTATTGTCCGTTCTGCTGGGGCTGATTGCTGCCGCTAAAGACCGGTGCAGCTTTTGCCGGGGCGGGAGCTGCGGCCTCTGCGGGGGCTTCGGCTGAGTTGTCGCCGGAAAGGGACTTGAGCGGGACAAGCTCCGGTTCTTCTTCTGCTGCTGCGGGGGCGTCAGCCTTCTTTACGTTCTGGGCGGAAGGAGTGGCCTTGGATTTGTCCATCTGGGGAACGACGTCTTGGTCGCCTTGAGAGCAGGCAACGAAGAATGCACAGGCGATGGCGCCCATGCCGAGTTTGTAAGCCGAAAGAGATTTCATTCAAAACTCCGGTAATGTTTGTTAGGTAACTATCATTTAAAAAATAGTTACATATCATGCGATAATATACATAAGTCTTTGATTTTACGCAAGTTATATGGAAGAAAAATCGCATTTTTATGGAAATTTTTTGTGTTTTTGGGTGAAAAAGGAGGCTTTTGTTCGAAAAGGACTTGCAAAACGCCCTCTTCAGTCCCTTGACGAAGTGGACATTTATAAATATATTTGGGCTCTCAAACTGAATTTTTTAACCAAAGGATTATCGTGATCGGCGTTATTGTTAAGTCCAACGAACCTTTCGAACGCGCTCTTAAGCGTTTCACCAAGTCTTGCGAAAAGAACGGCATCATTTCCGATGTCAAGAAGCGTCAGCGCTTCGAAAAGCCTTCCGAAGAGAAGAAGCGCATTGAAACGGCTGCTCGCCGCAAGCGCCTCAAAGAGATTGCTGACCAGAACCGCAAGCGTCTCTACTAATTTCGAGTTGGTATAACTGCTTTGATAAGTCGCCGACCTCTGGTCGGGGGCTTATTCGTTTTTTTATAATTTCCCGTGAGTAAAACCTTATCGCTTGTCGCGAGGCGTGATAATTTCGCGAAATCATTATGGCAAGTGCATTGTTGACAAAGATTCTCGATGATATCAAGGCCGCTATGAAGGCCCACGATACCGAAACGCTCGGTACCCTCCGCACCCTCCATTCCGACATCAAGAACGAGGCCATGAAGTCCGGCGCCACCCCGGCACAGATTACCGACAGCATTACCGACGAGATGTGCGTCGACGTTCTCGCCCGCAGCGTGAAGCAGAAGCAGGAAGCCATTGAAATCCTCAAGAAGGGCGGCTTCATGGACAAGATTCCCGCTGAAGAAGCCTGCATTGCGCTGTACCGTAAGTACATGCCTGCCGAAATGACCGAAGACGAGGTCAAGGCCCTTATCGCCGAAATCAAGGCCGCGACCGGAGCCGCCAGTCCGAAGGACATGGGCAAGATTATGAAGGAACTTTCCCCGAAGGTCAAGGGCCGCTTCGACGCCAAGCGCGCATCTGCCTTGGTGCAGGAAGCTTTGAAGTAGGTCGTCGCAAGCGGCTCGTCGCAGATAGCTCAAGCCTATTGCAAATAAATTCCCGGATTGTCCGGGAATTTTTCTTTTTATTACATTTTTATTACATTCGTATTGTGAACAACAGAATCTAGGGAGCAAGAAAATGAAAAAAATCCTTTTGCCGCTTTTGGGGACTGTGCTTTTCTTTGCCGCATGTGGCGATGAAAACACTACCGTGGTCGCAACTTCTGATGCCGAAAAGGTGAAGGCATTTAAAGATTTGGACGATTGCGACTCCGCTATCGTAGGCAAGCTGGTCTACGTGAAGGATTCGGTGAAAGCGTTTATTTGCACCGACGATGGTTGGGCTGCCATGAGTGGCGCAGTTGTCGAGAATGGTTCCGATGGTAGTGATGGCAAGGACGGTAAAAATGGTAAGGCCGGCAAGGACGGAAACGATGGTAAAGATGGCTCCTCTTGCACGGTAAAGGCTATTAAAGGTGGTTACAAGGTACTGTGCGGTGGAGATTCCGTGGGCGTGCTGATGAACGGAGCCAAGGGGGACTCGGGTGCGCAGGGAATTCAAGGTGAAGCGGGTGAGAGCGCCTTTGAACTTTCGGGTTTCGAGGGAACGCTTGACGAATGGATTGAATCGTTGAAGGGCGAAAATGGAACGAGCTGCAATATTGAAAACGACAAGAATGGTGCTGTTACGATTAAATGCGGCACGGGAAAAAAGGCTGTAAAAACGACTCTCTATAAGGCGGTGTGCGGAGATACCCCTTATGATCCCGATGGCGATAAATTCTGCTACGGTGTTGAACTCTATGATAAGTGCGGTAGCCCTAAAGCGGCATATAATCCCGACAACCAGTTCTGTGCGAAGTTTGCAGACGATGCGGAGCAGATTTACAAGAAGGTTACCATTGCTCCTGTGGGTACGGGTTATTTCGAAATATGGATGGCAGAGAATTTGAACTATGAGACCGCAGAGGGTAGCTTTTGCGCTGGCAAAACTGAAGATGAACAAGCCGCTTTCTGCGCCAAATACGGTCGCCTTTACACATGGGCTACCGCCGTGGGCCGGTCGGAAAGCGAATGCGGCGACGATAAAAATTGCACAACATTGGGCTCGGGCGATGTTCAGGGCGTGTGCCCTGTAGGTTGGCATTTGCCTAGCGAACAGGAATGGGAAGCCCTGATAGTGACGGTGGACGGGAATATAACGGAATATGTCGGCTCTAACAAGGCGGGTGAGGCGCTCAAGTCCAGAACCGGATGGACCAAGAAAAGCGGGATTGTAAACGCCGACGCCTATTCATTTGCAGCGTTGCCCGCAGGCTTATATACCGGTACAAGTTTCCAAAATGAGGGCACGGATGCGTACTTCTGGACTTCTGTCCAAAAAAATGTGCAGAACGCATTCGTCATGAGCTTGAGCCACGAAGACGACAAAGCGGATTTGGGTAATACCTACAAGACCACCGGTTTTTCTGTCCGTTGCATCAAGGACTAGCAAGCCGAGTGAAATGGTCGCCAAGTTTACTTGAACGACAATTTCCGAGGCGCAGCAGCCTGCACTGTGAAGTAGTGCCAGGACTAGCAAGTATCGCATAGAGCGAAACCTCGAACTATCCGGTTCGAGGCTTTTCTTTTTTAAATTTTTGCTATGTCCACTTCGCAATCCAAAATCCAGGAACTGGAACTGCTCTACAAGATCAGTTCTATCTTGAACCAGACGCTCGACTTCGAGAGTGTCGCACATCCGATTTTGGAGGTGGTGGAATCCACGATGGGCGTGGAGCATGCGACTCTTACCCTGTATAACCGCCACACTGGCGAAATCTCGATTGAAATTGCAGAAGGCCTTTCGAGCCGCCAGGCGCGCAAGGGCCGCTACAAGGTGGGCGAGGGCATCACGGGTCGCGTGGTCGAGACCGGCAAGCCGGTCATCATTCCTTCCGTTGCGAAGGATCCGGACTTCCTGGACCGTACGGGGCGCGGCAAGACCGAGGACAAGGCGTTCCTCTGCGTGCCCGTGATTATGGAGCATCAAGTCATCGGCGCCTTCAGTGCCGACGTGCAGAATCCGGTCGAGGATGAACTTCCCGAAAAGCTTCGCCTGTTGGAAATCATCGCGCAGATGTTGGCTGCGGCGGTCAAGCTCCGTCGCGAGGCCCGCGAGGAGAACGAAATCCTCAAGGCCGAAAACGAACGCCTGACGCTTGAGCTCAAGGACCGGTTCCAGCCGGACAACATCATCGGGCGTTCGAGCGAGATGCAGCGCGTGTACGCGCAGATTGACCAAGTGTCAAAGAGTCCTCTTCCTGCGCTTATCGTGGGCGAGGTCGGCACGGGCAAGGGGCTTGTGGCCGAGGCCATCCACTACCGCTCCGACCGCAACATGGGCCCGTTCGTCCGCGTCCACTGCGCCTCGATGCCTGAATCCGTGCTGGACCGGGAACTCTTCGGTAGTGAGCGCGGTGCCCTGGTGGGTGTCCTCGCCGAGACGCCGGGCCGCGTAGAACAGGCCGAAGGTGGCACGCTGTTCTTGGACGAAGTGGGCGAACTTTCGCCGAACCTGCAGGTAAAGCTTTTGCGCCTGCTACAGCACGGCGAAGTGGAACGCATCGGCGCACGCATCGCGAAAAAGGTGAACGTCCGCGTGATTGCGGCCACCACAAAGAATTTACAGCAGATGGTCGAAGAAGGAACCTTCCGCGAAGACCTCTATTACCAGCTGCACATTTTCCCAATTTACGTCCCGCCGCTGCGCAACCGCAAGACGGACATCGTGCTGTTGGCGGACCATTTCGTGGAACACTACTGCCGCATCGTGGGCAAGAACGTGCGCCGCCTCGCACGCACGACCATCAACATGCTCATGAGCTATCCGTGGCCCGGAAATGTCCGCGAACTTGAAAACGGAATTGAACGCGCCGTGCTCGTGACCGACGAAGACGTCATCTACCCGCACCATTTCCCGACCACGCTCCAGACCGCAGAAACAAGCGGTACTCCCGTCTCCGGAAATTTAAAGCGCATGGTGGAGGCCTACGAGAAAGACATCATTTGCGATGCCCTCAAGAGCAGCAAGGGAAAGATTGCCGCCGCCGCCCGCAGCCTCTCTACGACTCCGCGTATTCTTACGTATAAAATAAACCAGCTTGGAATAGACCTCGCTGGTTTCGGGAAATAGTCGCGCCAATAGGCGCATGGCCTTAGAACTGTTCTATGAATTCGCGAACCTTTTGGGGAACCCAGGTGTTTTCCCAGTTGCCGTCGTCGGAAGCGGTCCATTGGTGGCCGCCATTCCAGGTGCAGACTTGAACGGGGAAGCGCGGGTCAACCTTTTGGAAACTGTAGCAAACGTGTGCTTCGCCCATGTCTTCCGTATAGCGTTCCATGTCTTCAATCTCGTCGCTGACGTCGGTGAAGTTTCCTTCGCTATCGGCGGGCCCGTTGTGCCTCAGGATTCGCGTAATGGAACTGTCTAGCCTTTTATAGCTGCAGTTGTCGTCGTTAATGCCGTGGACGTCCATCCATGCGATGGGCTTGCCTGCGTTTTCGGGAATATAGATGTTGATGTCGGCTACTCCATAAGTTACAGCAGCACGAATGCGGTGCTGGAAATCCTGAGCTAGGGAATTGCTGAACATGGCTCCGAAACTGAACCCCGTGACAAATACTCGGGAAGTGTCGATGCAGAAGTTGTCTTCCAGCAGGGTCAGCATTTTGTCGAAGAAAATGTGGTCCTTGTCGTCGTCAACGCGCCATACGTAGCCAACGAAACCGTCTTCTCCACGGGGGGCGACAAAGATGTAGTTGTTTTCAGTGTCCAGTTCCTTTTGGCCATAGTACGGCGAATATGTCGCCATGGTGCCGCTTCCTGTGGCGATGTTCACCGCAGGGGTTCCCATGAATTGGAATGCGAAGATTACTTTGTAGGGCTTGTTGTTGTCGTAGTTCTCGGGTAGGTCCATGTAGAATTCGCGCCGCATTTCCGCGATGGTCATTTTGTAGAGCTTGGTTGTGCCGTTGTCGAGTGTCGAGTCGGGCTCCAGGGTGGACTGGGTTCCGCATCCCTTGCTGGGTGTGGGGGCGTTCTTCAACTTGTAGCCGAAAATGGGGCTTTCCACGACGGGTTCGCTGGAACTGGATTCGGGCTCTTCGCTAGAGCTGGATTCAGGCTCTTCACTGGAACTGGATTCTGGTTCTTCGCTAGAACTGGACTCGGGCGCTTCGCTAGAACTTTCCGGTGTTGTCGGACTGCTTGTATCGTCTGAACAAGATATAAGGAATGCGGCTATTATGACTAGATAGGCAAAATGGAATAGAGTTCTCATCATAATTCTCTGTTCTTCGTGTTTCTACCTCATAATTCTACTAAAAAAAGTCTTGCCTTTCTTGAAATTTTTATATTTCTCACCCGAAAAACAAGGAACTATTATGCAATTTCGTCCTGTTAAGGAACAGCTTGAAATTTTGATGCGCGGCGTTACCGACATCGTGCCGCAAGATGAACTCGAAAAGAAACTCCAGAAGTCCTATGACACTGGAGTTCCCCTCCGTATAAAGATGGGTGTTGACCCGACTGCCCCGGACGTGCACTTCGGCCATACGGTCGTGATGCGCAAGCTCCGCCAGTTCCAGGATTTGGGTCATACCGTCGTGCTTATCGTGGGTGACTACACCGCACAGATCGGTGACCCGAGCGGCCGCAACAAGGCCCGCCCGCGCCTCACGCACGAACAGGTGCTCGAGAATGCGAAGGAATACCAGGAACAGTTCTTCAAGGTAGTGCGCCGCGACCAGGTGGAAATCCACTACAACGGTGAATGGTTCTCTAAGCTCCCGTTCAGCAAGGTGACCGAACTCATGGGCCAGTTCACTGTGGCCCAGATGCTCGAACGCGAGGACTTCCATAACCGCTATACCGCCAATACGCCGATTAGCTTGCACGAATTCATGTACCCGATGATGCAGGGCTACGATTCCGTCGCTATCAACAGTGACGTGGAACTCGGCGGCACCGACCAGAAGTTTAACGTGCTCCGTGGTCGCGATCTCCAGATTTTCGAGGGCATGGAACCGCAGATCGGTCTCTTCATGCCCATCCTCCTCGGTACCGACGGCAAGGTCAAGATGAGTAAGTCCATTGGCAACTACGTTGGCCTGAACGAACCCGCCGACGTGATGTACCACAAGATTTACAGTCTCGCCGACAGCATTGTCGAGAACTGGTTCGAACTTTTGACGAATATCCCGCTTGAAGAAGTCAAGCAGATGATGGCCGACATTGCCGCGGGCAAGATGAACCCCAACGATGCCAAGCACCGTCTCGCTATCGATATCGTGACGCAGTACTACGGCGCAGAAGCCGCCGAGGCCGCCGCGCAGAAGGAACGCGAAATCCACAGCGGTAACGCAATTCCGAGCGATGCAGCCGAGTGCAGCGTGGCGGCCGGCACCTACGGTGCCCTGGACCTGCTCGTGGAAATCAAGGCTTTTGCCAGCAAGGGCGAAGCCCGTCGCATGGTCCAGAACGGCGGCGTGAAGATTGGCGGCGAAAAGCTTGCCGATCCGCAGTCCCAGATTGAAATCAAGGGCGGCGATCAGCTGGTTGTCCAGGTGGGCAAGCGCAAGTTCTACAAGGTGAACTTCTAGAGGAATCCTTATGCAGCGAGAAACGTTAATCCTTGGGTTGAACCCCGCGTGGCAGCGACTCTTTGTCGTGGACAAGTTTACGCCGGGTACGGTGCACCGTTTGCCGAGGGCGCAGGAATATGCGTCGGGCAAGGGGATTAACTGTGGACGCGTGCTGCAACACCTGGGCGGAAATCCCGTCCTGATGCATTTTCTCGGTGCAGAAAACGGCACCCGTATTTTCGACGAACTTTCGGCGAACGGAGTCCAGCAGGCTCCCGTGTGGATTCATGAGCCAACGCGCGTCTGCACGACCATTGTCTGCGATGGCGATACGACGGAACTCATCGAGCCTTCGCCGGTGCTTGCCGAGGCCGAGAACAACGATTTCATACAAACGCTCAACAACTATTGGCACACGACGCAGTGCGTTGCCCTGTGCGGATCTTTCCCGCAGGGTTTCGATGTTGACTTGATCAATTCCCTTGATTTTACTGGGAAGGCAGTTTTTATCGATGCCATAAATAATATCGATGCCTGGCTCGAGAAGGGCGTGGAACTTCTCAAGATTAACAGTCTGGAATACAGCAAACTGCTTGAACGCATGGGAATTCCCCAAGTCAAGTCGAGCCCGCAGTTCTGGAAGATGACTGCGATGGCTGTGCTGGAACGGCTTCCCATCCGGAACCTCGTGATTACCGACGAGGACGCCCCCGTGCGCGCGTTCCGCTTTGTTGAGAAAAAGTTTCAGGGATTGCAGCTGCAGCCGCCTGAGATCCAGGTCAAGAACGACATCGGCGCGGGTGATTCCTTCTTTGCCGGTTGGCTCTATGCCGATGCTGAAGGCCTGAGCTTTGAAGAATGCCTCGTGAAGGCGACGGCCGTGGCCGTGGCGCGCTGCGAGGTGGACCGTCCGTGGAACCTTGATTTAAAGCGGGTCGCCGAGCTCGAGGAATCCCTTGCTCCGGCTCTCGAAAAATTGGGTGACTGATGAATTCCGTGCTTGTGGCGATTCCTTCGATGAGGGAGATTTCGCTCCTGCACCCTCAGTCCGCTAATTTGGATGGAAACATTCCCAGTATAATTGAATGTGAACGCTACGACATGGCCGTGTGCGGTGTTGGCATGCTGGACTTCGCAGTGAACCTGTCGGGGCTTCTCGCAAATCGTAAATATGCGTGCGTTCTCCAGGTCGGCATCTGTGGTGCCTACCCGGGACGTGGTCTTGCCGTCAGTGATGTTGTCCGCGTTCGCTCCGAGGTTGTGGGCGACATGGGCGTCCAAGAGGCTGACGGATCCTTTTCCCATTGGTCGAAATTAGTGAAGGGGTCTGCTAGTTATTCCGAGAATGCCTGTGGCGAAAACACGGGAATCCTTCCGGAGCCCTTGTGCCGATTGAAATCGGTAGCGGGCCTTACGGTGAATTGCTGTACTGGCACAGCCGGTCTGTCCCTCGACCGGCAGGCCCGGTTCGGTGTCGATGTGGAGAGCATGGAGGGGGCCGCGCTTTTTGCCGTGTGCAAACGTTTCGGCATTCCGGGCTTTGAATTCCGCGCCGTGAGCAACATCGTGACCGACCGTGACCCGTCCACCTGGCGCATCCCCGAAGCCATGGCCGCCCTCAAAAGGGAGGTGCTGGATAAGCTATGAGGCTCGAGCTATGAGCAATGAGTTGTGAGTTTATTTTTTGCGCTGAAGGCGCGATTATAAAACCTCACTGCTCAGAGGTGCGTAGCACCGGCTCAACGCTCACCGCTACTAACCACTAACCATCAACCACTTTCTACTGTCTACTTCCTACAGTCTCACACCTCAAACCTCAAAGGGCCGCAGGCCCGACCTCATTCCTCTATGCGCCTTTCCCTCGGCATTTCCACCTGTCCCAACGACACCTACATCTACGAGGCCCTTATTGCCGGCCTCGAGAATTCCCCTTTTGAGTGGGATGTCCACTATGCCGATGTCCAGACCCTGAACGAAATGGTCAGACAAGGGGTGCTGGACGTGGCTAAGGTGAGCGCGCAAGTTTTTCCCAAAATCGAGTGTGATTACCGTCACATGGGCTGCGGCGGGGCCATCGGTTATGGTTGCGGCCCGCTGTTGCTTTCGTCCTCGGCGGACGTGTTTGACCCGGCGGCCGTGACGACGCTCCCCGGGGCCGATACGACGGCGGCGCTTCTGTTCAAGTTTTGGTACGGGCGCGAAATGGGGGGAGAGCCCGCTGTGCGCTATGCGCTGTTTAACGAGGTGTACCAGTCCCTGCGTGACGGTTCCTCGGCTCAGGGTGTGGTCATTCATGAGCACCGGTTTACCTGGAAGCGGGATGGATTGCATCTTCTTGCCGATTTGGGCGCATATTGGGAGGATAAGACGAATTCTCCGATTCCGCTTGGAATTTCCGTCATTCGCCGTTCGCTTCCGGACGAAGTGGTTTGCGCAGTCGAGGCGGAAATTCGGAGGAGTATCTCCATTGCGAGAGAAAGGACAGATTTGGTGACGCCTTTTATCGAAAAGTTGGCACAAATCGAGGACCGGAATGTCATCGAGCAGCACATCAAAATGTTCGTGAACGATTTTTCGGAAAATGTCGGGGAGAAGGGGGAAAAAGCATTAAAATGTCTTTGGCAAGTGGCTGGTCGCTAAAAAGAGCTTTATTTTGCCCCTTTTTTGGCCCATTTTTGTGTAATAATATATAAACGTAAAATTCATTTTACAAAATAGCGAATTTTTGAAAAAAACTTTAATTATTTTCACATACAGCATCTTTTTTCCGGGAGTTTGCTTATGAGTTTAGTCAATGATCTCGATCAGAAAATCGAAAACTTCAAACGCGAGTTCGAGAAGTTCGAACGCGGCAACAAGTCTGCTGGCACGCGTGCCCGCAAGGTTCTGCAGGATATCAAGAAGACCTGCCAGGACATCCGTGTTCTGATTCAGGGAACAAAAAAGGAGGAAGCGAAGGCTGAATCTTCTGAAAATTGACTTATACCCCCTAAAAATGGCAAATGACACTTTTTTTTTACGCTAAAAAAAGGTGTTTTCAATAAAAAGTGTTTGACTATTGCCGTTTGTAAAGGTATATTCCATTCGGGTTTTGTTTACCCTAATGGGCAAAACAAGAGAATATGAATTTTTTGTGTACTATGATTGGAGAAACGTAGCAGTATGACCCTAAAGAAACTGGTCCTAATTACGGCCGGGGCTTTGCTTCTTTCCGGAACCGCCATGGCAAGGAATATCAACGTGCCTGGCGATTACTCAAAGATTGCAGATGCACTCGGAAATGCGGATGCCGGGGATACCATCCTTGTCAAACGTGGAACTTACAACGAAAACATCACCTTGATCATGGGTGTTGTGCTCAAGGGCGAGGATCCGCTCACTACCATCATCGATGGTGGTCGCCGCGGTCCGACCGTCATGGGTACTTCGGGCGCCGAAATGTCTCACTTTACGGTGAAGAACGGTATCGAAGGTATTCTTTGCGAAAACGCCGCCCCCTACATCCACCACTGCTATGTGTTGGATAACAAGGCAACGGGTATCGGTGCGTTCATTTCGCTCCCTTGGCTCCGTAACAACGTGGTGTACGGCAACCGCTGGTCCGGCATTCTCGCATGGGGTGCCAAGTCGCTGGATGCCTTCATCGAACATAACGTTGTTCTCCGCAACGGCTACTCTGGCCTTGCGTTGAAGGGACCGACCAACGTGGTCGCCCGTAACAACATCTTCATGGAGAACCACTACTACGGTGTGTTCGCCGACCCGGCCGCCGGCCAGACGAAGGTGGAGTACAACAACATCTACAAGAACTATTACCCGTTCAACCAGTACATCAAGGTGAACCGCACGAACGTTTCGCTCGATCCGAAGTTCATCAACCACTCGCTGTCGAAGCCGAACTTCTACTGCCAGTCCACCTCGCCGATGCTCAAGCGCGGTAAGGGCAAGGCTGACATCGGCCTCACCGCTGCTGAAGTGGCTAAGGACGAGGAACAGGCCGAGGAAACCCGCAATCCGGATACGGATGCCGACGGCCTTTGCGATCCTTGGGTCTCCGAAGAAGGCGTTTCCGACAAGTACGCCTCCGTTTGTACGGGTCTCGACAACTGCCCGGAAGAAGCCGAAGACTTTGACGGATACCAGGATGACGATGGCTGCCCGGATGCCGACAACGACCGCGACGGTCTCTGCGATCCGTGGGTCGAAGCTAAGGGTATGCTTTCCAACTTTGCTCACGTCTGTAAGGGTGTTGACCTCTGCCCCGAACAGGCTGAAACTCAGAACGGCTACAAGGACGAAGATGGTTGCCCGGACGAAGTCCCGCAGCCGCCGAAGAAAGTGTTCGTTCTTGAAGGCGTGAACTTTGAATCCGGCAAGGCCACCATCACTCAGGACTCCTATGTGTCTCTGATGAAGGTCGTTGATATTATGGAATCCTTCGCCGAGACGACGTTTGAAATTGTCGGCCACACGGATAACGTGGGTATCAAGGAAAAGAACATGCAGCTCTCCGCTGACCGCGCCGCTGCCGTGAAGAACTTCCTTGTTGAGAAAGGCATCGATGAGAGCCGTATGACTACGAGTGGCAAGGGTGACTCCCAGCCGGTCGCTTCCAACAAAACCCCAGAAGGGCGTGCGCAGAACCGTCGTATCGAGTTCATCCGCACGGACATCAAGTAAAGGAGTAGGTGATGATGCATACTAGTTTCATCAAAAAAGCAACAGTCTTTGGACTCGCTTTGGCCAGCACTTCTTTGTTCGCCGAGGCAACCTACTCTCCGCACAAGTACCAGCAGAATGACTGGTTCGCTGAATTCGGTGGTAACACTGCCATGTACGTGAACCCGGCTGGTATTTCTGAGACGGATCAGTTTGAATTGAGCTTTGGCTTCTTCAGCTCCATTAGCGGCGAAGCTAGCCAGGAATACGTCAGCTTTACCTATCCGATCGATTACAAGCACACGTGGGGATTCTCCTTCTTCGAAAACGGTGCTTCTATCGATGGCGGTCAGGATTACGTTGAAAACGCATTCATGTTGGGATATGCGTACAACTTAATTCAGTGCATCGCCTTGGGTATCGACATCTCGGTCCTGCAGATCAACCAGTTCGATGAGAACAAGCACATCTCCTTGGGCGCTGACGTCGGCCTTAACTGGAACCCGATTGCCAACTCCAAGTTTGGTTACCTGTTGGTCGGTGTTGCCTTGCAGAACGTTGTTCAGCCGGGTATCAGCACCGAGGAAGGCTCTAGTTCCTATTCGTTCGTTGCCCCGGGCTTCTTCGGTGGCGATCGTGACGATGCGTACAACATTCCTTCTAACCTGAACTTCTCCTTGTTCTATCGCGGCCTCAACCGCGCTCTGGAAGCCAAGGTCGAACTTTCCTTGATCGACGTGTTCCACTCCGACAAGGAAGGTGGAGACGGTATGAACCTCGAAGAAAGCTTCACGGTGACATACTTCCTCTCTCCGCACCTCGGTGTTCGCCTCCGCTTCACCAAGGAAGGTTATCCGGTTGCAGGTGCGACGGTTAACGTTAAGGACGTGAGCCTCTTCCGTTACCTCGCTCTTGATCTCGAAATGTCTCACGATGACCTCTACGCCAAGAAGAACCGTGGCTTCATCTGGGCTGTCAAGCTCACCAGCCGCTTCGGTGACACTCGTGAAGAGAAGATTGGTGAAGAACGTTATCGTCGCTTGAAGATCGAACCTGAAAACGACTACCGTGCCGCTATGCGTCTGTACTTGAACCGTCAGTTCCTCGAAGCTGCTTATGCCTTCGGTAAGGTTCAGACCAAGTACCCCGCATTCCACCTTGTCGACCAGGCTGCGTTCTACAAGGCAAAGTCCTTCGAAAACCTCCGTATGCACAAGGCTGCTAAGGCCGTGTACGAAGACGCTATCAAGCGCTACCCGCAGAGTGACCAGCGCGCCAAGTACCACTTCCAGTTGATGAACATCGACTATAAGGAAGGCAAGTACACGGAAGCTATGGCCAAGTACCAGAATATCGCCCAGAAGTTCGGCGAAAGCGACGTGAAGGCTGACGCTGACTACGTTGCCGGCCAGATCAAGTTCGAACAGGGCCTCTACCAGGAAGCTGTCGACCTGCTCGCCGCCATCCTTCCGGGTAACGCAAACTACTTCTATGCCCGTTACACCATGGGTATCGCCTACAGCCGTATGGGCAAGTGGGACGAAGCCGAAAACTGCTTCCGCGATATTACGGAACAGCCGGTTTCCAACCAGTCCGAACGCGACCTGCAGGATGCCGCCAAGGTGAAGCTCGGCCACATCTACTTCTCTGGCGAAAAGCCGGACATTGCTCAGGCCGCTCAGATGTACGGTCAGGTGCAGGCTGGTTCCCCGGTGTATGACGAAGCTATGCTCGGTATCGCATGGTCCTTCCTCAAGGTGAACAAGCCGAACGAAGCCATGAAGCCGGCTCAGTGGATTATCAGCAACCTTCCGGAATCCTTCCTGGTTTCCGAAGCCTACCTGGTGATTGGTTACTGCCACTTCATGAAGAAGGATTACAACAACGCTGCCAAGGCTCTTGAACAGGCTGAAAAGCGCACCGAACAGCCGGTTGTGACTGTTGCCGCTCGCGACAGTGCCCGTCAGGCTTACGATGCTATGCAGGACGAATTTGACTCCGTGCAGGTCAAGGCTTTGGATCTTGCTCGTCAGCTCCCCACGCCGCGTGTGGAGAAGAAGCGTGAAGCTCTGCGTCCGTCCTTCGACAAGGCGAACAAGACAATTGAAGATTATGCAGCATTTACCCAGAAATCCATTCAGAGTGACCGCTTCGAGTCCAACCGTAAGCGTATCTTGGATGACGCCGGCTTTACCTTGGCAACTGTGAAGACCAAGATGAGCCAGGGCGGCGCCTCCTCTGAAGCTGCTCAGGAACTCGAATCGTTGGAAGACGATCTTGAAATGGGCGGTGACGATATGGGTGGTTCGTCGGATGCTGGTAGCAGCAGCGAAGCTCCTGCTCCTGCTGGTGGCGACGAAAGCGCTGGCGGTTCTTCTGATGAACTCGGCGATGACCTCGGAGACGACTTCTAGTCTTCGGGGTTTTCCCCTTTTTAAAGAAATAATAGGTGGATAGATAACAATGAAAAAATTCTTGCTTGTGAGCGCAATGATTTGTGCTCTGGTCGGGAATGCCTTTGCTGCATCCGACCCCTGTAAAGACAAAGTCGCCGAAGCCAAGAAGTTGGCGGCAAAGTGCAAATCCTACAAGAAGGGCAGCTCTGAATTCAAGAAGTGCGCCAGTTCATATAAGGTCCTCAAGAACCAGGCCGACCAGGCTTGCCGTTCCGGTGGCCTTGATGAGAATGGCATGCGTCAGGCTATTGCCCAGTGGGAAAAGCAGGTGAACAACTGTAAGGGTAAGCAGAACAAGCGCTGCGCTTCTGCTCTCCAGCAGCTGGGTCACTATCAGTTCCAGTTGGAAGAGAAACTCTTCCTCGATGCCCAGGGTCAGTACGAAGAAGACGTGGCATGGTGCGCCGACCGCGATAACAAGCCGGCCAAGTGCGCAAACATCGACCAGCTTCCGAAGGCCGAGCACTCCAAGTCTCTCGGTTACTTCCTCGAATACATCGACAAGTACCCGAAGGAAGACAAGACGCCGGTCGTGATGTACCAGGCTGCTGCAGTGCTCGAAGCTAGCGGCGAAGACGACAAGGCCTTCCGCCTCCGTGAACGTCTCGTCAAGGGCTTCCCGGACAACGGCCTCGTTCCGAAGGCCTGGCTCCGTATGGCTGAATACCACTTCATGAACCGCAAGTTCCGCGACGCTATCGGTGCCTACAAGAAGGTGACCGGCTTCGAGAACCTCACGGGTAAGGAAGCGGCCCTCGCCATGTACCACTTGGCTGAATCCTACTATAACATTGCCGAATACGAAACGGCTGCTATCAAGTACTACGATTACATCATCGGCGCCGACAAGGGTAAATACCCGAACGACTTGCGCGCAGAAGCTATGGACTTCATGGCTGCTTCCTTCTCTGACCTTGAAGGTGGTGGTGTTGCCGAAGCAGAAGCCTTCCTTAAGGACAAGAAGGTTCCGTTCAAGGATTCCGTCTACTACCGTATCGGTATGAAGAACAAGGACCATGACCGTAACGAAGAAGCTGTCCAGTCCTTCAAGCGCTTGATGGCCATCAACCCGGACTACATCGACGCTCCGCTCGCCGATATCGCCATGGTTGAAATCTTCATCGTGCAGCAGAAGTTCGACGAAGCCCAGCAGCATCGTTATGTTGTTGTGAAGCGTTATGACCGCAACTCTTCTTGGTACAAGAAGAACCAGAAGTATCCTGAATCTGTGAAGAATGCCGAACGCGCTATCCGTTCCGCTATGCTTGACATCCCGCAGTTCCACCATGCGCGCGCTGCCAAGCTTACCAAGGAAGGCGACCTGGAAGCCGGCAAGAAGCAGTACATGGAAGCTATCAAGGCTTACGAAGCATTCCTGAAGCGCTACGCCAAGGAACCGACCTGGGACGAATACAAGGTGCACATCAACTTGGCTCTCGTCTACCAGGAAATGGGTCAGTTTGCTAACGCCGCCAAGATGTTCAACTGGATCGTCGATACCGATACCACTCGCTACGGCCGTCGCCCGATGGGCTCCGAAGCTCTCCTCAAGAAGGAAGAAGCTGGTTACAACGCCGTGCTCATGATGGATCAGTCTCGTGAAAACGCCAAGAAGAACAAGTACGGTGACGACGCTGTCAAGGCTTATAAGTCCGAAGAGACCAAGGCCTACTTCGCACAGGTCGACAAGTACATGAAGAAATTTGGCAACAACAAGGAAGCTGCCGAACTTGCTTACAACGCAGCCATCGTCCACTACGATGCCAAGCAGTACAAGACCGCTGTGACGGTGCTCCGCGAACTTCGCCAGAAGTATCCGAACCACCAGTACATTTTGCTCATCAGCCGTATGCTTGCCCAGTCCTTGCTGGAATCCAACCAGCTTGACGAATCCCTCAAGGAATTCGAATGGCTCTACAAGCAGTATCACGATGTCAAGGCCACCAGGAACGACTCCATGGCCAAGGAAATCGAAAAGGCTATCGCTGCCGTGCTCTTCCAGATGGCTGAACAGTCCGTCAAGAACGGCCAGTACGAAAAGGGTGCCCAGGCTTACTTGGCCCTCGTGAAGCGCTATCCGCTGGTCTCCTTCTCTGACAAGGCCGTGTTCGAAGCCGGTGCCGCTTACGAAAACGCCAAGCAGTACACCAAGGCTGCCGAGACCTTCATGATCTTGCCGAAGCAGTACTCTAGCTCTCCGCTGACCATCAAGGGCGTGCTCCGTGCCGCATCCGCTTACAAGAAGGACAACAAGCCGCGTGAAGCTGCTACGACGTTCCTCTTCATCACGAACCAGTTCCCGCAGGATTCCATGGCCTTCCAGGCTATCGGTTTCGCTGCCCAGACTTACGACTCCATCCCGGATAAGAAGCAGGCTGCTATCACGTTCGAACTTGCTTACAAACGTTATCCGAAGAACGAAAAGACTCCGGCATTCCTCTACAGCGCCTGCTTGAGCTATGACGAAGCCAAGATGACCGACGAAGCCATCCGCTGCTCTAAGGACCTCGTTCGCGACTACCCGAAGAGCACCTACGCTCTCGACGCTGCGTTCTCTATTCCGCTGGCCTACGCCAACGCGAAGAAGTGGGATGAAGCTGCCAAGGAATACCACAACTTCATCAGGATGTACACCGAAGACAAGGAAAAGCTGATTGCTGCCTACATCGGTGCCGCCCGTGCCTACATGGAACTCAAGGAAGAAGACAAGGCAGTCGAAGACTACCGCAAGACTCTGGAAGCCTACGACAAGTACGGTTTGCAGATCAAGAATGCTGACCCGGGTATCCCGGCCGAAGCAGCCTTCTACCTCGGCGAACATGAATTCCACAAGATGGACCCGTATGTGCTGAAGGGCAAGGAAAAGGACAAGGCCAAGACCATCAAGACCTTGGTTGAAATCCTCCAGAAGGCCATGGGCCACTACTCCAAGTCTGCAGCCTACGCTTCTGAAAAGTGGACCTTCCGTGCCACCAACAAGATGGGTATGCTCTTCGTTACGATGGCCGCCAAGATCCGCGAACAGGAACTGAACGGCAAGAAGGAAGAAGAACGCTTTGCCGAACGTATCACCGTTGTGCAGCAGCTCCCGACCTACTACGAACAAGCTCGTCCGATCTTCCAGAAGAACATCGACCTTGCTCGTGACCAGGGCTTCTACAACCAGGACGTGATCGAGGCTGAAGAAGGCTATATCGAAATGTACTACCAGGGCTGCGCCGTGTTCGTCGAAGTCGCCGATGCGTTCGCCAACTCTCCGTTGCCTGACTCTGCCGCTATCGTGAAGGAATACGTGGAATACGAAGGCGCCGTCAAGGAAGACGCTATCGAAATGGCTCACGAAGACCTCGAAGCCTACCGCGAAGCCCTTAACGAAAAGTCCGAAGGTGCTAAGCAGCTTGCTATCCCGCAGTGCGCTACGGGTATCAAGGCTTCTGCTCACTACGGTATCGACAACCAGTGGACCGCTAAGTTGTTCGAAACCTTGAAGTCTCTCGATGAGAACAACGAGGCCAACAACACGAAGATCACGAAGTTCGACCCGTCTACGCTGTTCAGCGACCCGTCTTACTTCAAGACCAAGGCTCGTCTGGAACAGATCGCCAAGTCCGAAGTCATGACTCCGGAAGAGCAGATCAACACCTACCGCGACATCATCAAGGACGCCAAGGCTGAGAACGAAAAGCTGAAGGCCGAACTCGCTAGCTTGAAGAAGCAGCTGGCTCCGGCTCCGGCTCCCGCCGCCTCTCCGGCCGGATACTAGCGGTAAAAACAATTTTACGGGGAACCTTGTTCATAGGGTTCCCCCTTTATTTGGGGCGGAAATGGCGTTTTTGAATGGGTAAACAAAGTTTTACCCCTCAGACGCCCCTTTATTCCCCAAAAAAAATTAATTATGAACGCAGGATTTCAAAATTAACAAACAACACACTCAATAAAGGAGTACTACACAATGTCTAAAATGCTTGAATCTTTCAGCCCTGATGCAGATGGTTTCCAGTTCATGT
>JAEEGG010007836.1_pt1 | contig 24450 bp, 25 predicted proteins | sample 9134161 | NCBI WGS metagenome assembly JAEEGG01 (sample SAMN16246543, study PRJNA631951) | gut metagenome | biome: gut microbiome; feature: rumen; material: CR-attached | host: Bos | place: Iran: Karaj | collected 2018-10
GGACGCAGGTAGATGGTGTCGGAGCCGTCGGCCACGCTACCCATCTTGGTGGCGAACATCAGGTTGAACTGACGCACGTCGGTCCAGTTGCGGGTGCCGCTGATGGGGCAGACGATCTCCAGGTCGAGGATGAGCTGCTTGATGGCGTCAAGGTCGTTACGCTCCATAGCACCATAGAGGCGATGGCTGATTTCCTCGATCTTGGCTTTGTGCTCCAAAACACGTGGGTTAGTGGTCACAAACTGCTCTTCGTTGAAGGCATCGCCGAAGCGCTTGCGAGCTTTTTCCACCTCCTTATTAATCTTCTCCTCTATCTTGGCCATGTAGTCTTCGACCAAAACATCAGCGCGATAACGTTTTTTCGAGTCGCGGTTGTCGATGAGCGGGTCATTAAAGGCATCGACATGGCCCGAGGCCTTCCAGGTGGTGGGGTGCATGAAGATGGCGGCGTCGATGCCGACGATATTCTCGTGCATCTGCACCATGGCTTTCCACCAGTATTCACGGATGTTCTTCTTCAATTCCACGCCGTTTTGACCGTAGTCGTAAACGGCAGACAGTCCGTCATAAATTTCGCTCGAAGGGAAAATAAAACCATATTCCTTCGCATGAGCGGTTATTTTCTTAAAGAAATCTTCTTGATTCATTTTTCTATTTTTTAATACACATTACCTTGTTAACAAATTCATTATAACTTAATATGGGAATTCCAGCATGACTATTCAATACCAGTAAATCCTTATCCCCGCTAACGATATAATCAACAGGAACACTTTCAGCCATTGATAAAAGATATAAATCTTTGATGTCACGAATAGGTGATTCCGCTTTAACAGAAATTTCGGTCCAATAACACACATCATCAACCATTTGAAAGAAAGAGGATCGTGTTTCTTCGGAAATCAAACGACTAAATTTAGGACGTTCGAGCACTCTTCTTATCTCATCTAATAAAGGAGCACAGACATATACTTTTATTTCAGTGGAACTCAACACATCAGCTAAAGAAGAAAGTTGCTTTCCAATCATAAAAGAAATCCAGAGATTGGTATCAAATAGAACTCTCATTCTCCGTAACGAACAGCGTTGACCTCTGCAGCAATTTCCTCATCAGTCATCACCGGAGAAGTCGGACAGGAATTAATAAAATTCTCTATGGAAGTGCGACGAGAACGCACTTTCCACCCCATTCTCATTGCCAATAATTCCAATATTTTGGAATCCTGAAAAGGAACAGATACAATCAATTCTTCCATGGTCGATAATATTTCTGATTGCAAAGATATATTTTTTTTCTTCATCTCAAAAGAAATTATTATCTTTGCATCCTAATAAAGGTCCAAGCGAGGCTTACTTCTATTATTCAGAGAACCCTTCGGGGTTTGTTTTTCAGCTTCGCAATTACCTTATTAAAACAAATCACTATGAACGAACAAGTTCTACGAAAGGTTGCCCTGCGTTATAGGGCAATTTTTTTGCCTGTTGAGAGAGACGGGCTGACTGGAAATTATGAGCCAACGGTGCCGGTGATGGCTTTCACCGCAAGGCTGAAGGAGAATGGCTATTGCTTAAGCGAGGAGTTGCTCCACGCTTTGACCAAGGTGCCAGCCAACACGCTGGCTAACATCACCTCGCTGATCAACGAGGCCATGGGGGTGAATCTCAACTGGATGCCCTTGGTGAAGGGCTGGGATGTGCCCACGGGCGAGACCCGCATGGATCATCTAATCACCTTCCTTGCCAACCTCTTTGGTGGTGAGAAAGCTGGATTTAAAGGCAGCACCTTGCCTTGCGGCCATTTCATCCCCGAAGGAACCTTCCCTTTGGAGCGTTACAACGGTTGTCCCTATTGCGGCACTCCCTTCCATACGGCCAATTTCGTGTATCATGGACAAGGCAGCAAGCTAAAGGAGCTGAGATTGTTCACCCTCGACGACATGAAAACCGTGTTTCACAACCTCTTAACATCCCCTACTCCGTTGGATGCCACCCAGTTAGACTCGGTAAAACTGTTGCTTAGGGAATTTGAGGTGCCAGAAGATGTGGAGATCCCCATGAAGGAGACGGTGATGGTAGTGATTCAGGAAGCAGGAGAAAAAAAGCAGGAGAAAATAGTTGAGCTGGGGATGAGGCTATTAAAAACTCCAACAGATATATTGAGGTATTTCTGGTATGAGAAGACAGGGCAGGTGAAGATCATCGAGCCAAAGGCTTTGGTGGAACATGAGCGGAAAGTCAACCGTCACCGGTGGATGCCGGCGGACAAGAGTGAAAAGGCAGCTGAAGAAAAACGCGAGGCGTTGAAGTTAAAATACGACCGCAAGCACTGTCGCATGGCTGCCATTTGGCTCAACGCTATACCGATGACCGCTCAACAGTCGGCAGAAAACATGAATCCCAAGCGGGGGATGTGGGCACGGATGATCCACGCCTTGCGTCTTGGAGAATATTCACGTCGGAAAGGCTTCGAGCATCTCGCCGAGATCCTCGACGTGTTCTACAAGCAAGACTATACCACTTGGGCGGGGCGACTTGACCAAGCTCAGCGGGACAACCACACCGACGAGGTGGTGGCGATGCTTTGCACGCGTCCCGGGCTATTTGCACGCTGTCTCTTCTCCACGATGCTGCGTTTTGGCAAGGACAAGACCTTGGCTGCATTCGAGACGGTGACCGACCAGTTGCCTGCCAGGTTATTGCTTTCGCTGGGCAATACCGCTGATGGTTGGTTCGACGCGGAACGCATCCGGGTGGCACGACCCATCACGGGAGGCACTCACCCCGTGCAACCCCACCCTCTTCTTTGGCTTTACAAAGAGGAGGAACGCATGGCGATGGCCAAGGCGGTTAACGATGTCTTTACCCATGCGATGAAGAAACGCTATGCCAGCCAGGAGACGAATTCCAAGACTATCTATATTGACCCTAAACTATATGACATCCCTGTCAGCGTAGGTGACCGAAGCACCACGATCCAGGATACCGCCTGTGCCCTGCAAGGCACACGGTTCAAGGTGGAAGGCGACAGTGTGCGTCTCTTCATGCAATGGGGCAAGGGCTTGCCGGCACAGCATCTCGACATGGACCTGAGCTGCGCCATCGCCATGAGCGACGGTATTGTGTTCGAGTGCGCCTATTATAGCCTCACCGCCCCAGGAGCCAAACACTCGGGTGACATCATCCATATCCCCGACCAGGTAGGAGCAGCGGAGTATATCGAGCTGACGTTGCCCGAGCTGGAACGGGCTGGAGCCAAATATGTCTCTTTCACCTGCAACGCCTACAGCAACGGAGCCCTGTCGCCCAACCTCATGGTAGGCTGGATGAACTCCGCCTATCCCATGACCATCTCCAATGAGACGGGAGTGGCCTACGACCCGTCATGTGTACAGCATCTGGTGCGCATCAGCGAGTCAAATCTCAGCAAAGGCATGGTGTTCGGCGTGCTTGACGTGGCTGCCCGGGAGATTTATTGGTTAGAGATGCCTTTCATGGGACAGACCGTACACGACTTGGATTTGAAGACCATGGAGGCATTGCTGAAACGGTTAAAAGAAAAACTCAGCATCGGACAGCTGTTAGATCTGAAACGCGAAGCACAAGGACTCACTCTTGTTGACACCCCTGAAAAAGCTGACGAGGTTTATACTTACGAATGGGCGATGTTTAATTTCAAAATCGAGTAGTTATTTCTACATCAACCTCCCACACCGGTCGATGATGTCGTTAGCGAGGCGGAAACTTGAATCACAAGTGTCTTTATCGGCAACGCCATCGTACCCCAGCCAGCCATACGCACGTATTTCTTGTCACCATAAAGGCGGGTTTTCACGTCTAATTCGCCGTTTTCTACCAACAACTTCTTGGCATTATCCATATAACGCCGGGCTTCTTCCAAAGGATTTTTCTTTTCCATCTTTCAATGATTAAAATACACCGCAAAAATAATTAATTTTTTTAAAAAGAAAAGAAAAATAGATTTTTTATTTATAAATGATTTATTTCATCATAATTCTTTTACCGAGATTAAGAAGCTTTTTTGATTTTAAAGGATTACCCCGTAGGGGTTTAATCTCGGTAGAGAAAAAACGTAATACGGATTACCCCGTAGGGGTTTAATCTCGGTAGAGAAAAAACGTAATACGAATTACCCCGTAGGGGTTTAATCTCGGTAGAAAAATCCGTTCTATTTCTACCGAGACATAATGCCTACGGCATATCTTTTAAAAACAAAACAGCTTCTAAATAATCAGCATCGCATCTCCATACGTGAAGAACCGATATTTCTCGTTGACAGCTTCTTTGTAAGCTTTCATCAAGAATTCATAGCCTGCGAAAGCAGCCACTTCCATCATCATGGGCGACTTGGGCAGATGGAAGTTGGTAATCATGCAGTTGGCAACGGAGAAGTTATAAGGCGGGAAGATGAAACGGTTGGTCCATCCGTTGAAAGGCTTGATTTTGCCCGAGATAGTCTGGGCAGTCTCCAAGGCTTTCATGGTGGTGGTGCCGACGGCAAACACATTGTTATGACGTTGGTTGGCTTCGTTAACCAGGTCGCAGCATTGTTGGTCAACCACCATTTCTTCCGAGTCGCATTTGTGCTTGGTCAGGTCTTCCACTTCGATGTCGCGGAAGTTACCCATGCCAGGATGCAGGGTGAGTTCAGCGAAAGAGGCACCGATGATCTCGAGGCGTTTCATGAGGATCTTGCTGAAGTGCATTCCAGCGGTAGGTGCCGACACTGCGCCTTCCACTTTGGCGTAGATGGTCTGGAACTCTTCAGCATCTTCGGGCAGCAGCTCTTGGTTTTCACGACGTTCTAGGATCTCTTTGGGAAGCGGAGTATGGCCCAAGGAGAAGATAGTTTTTTTGAACTCCTCGTAGGTACCATCGAAGAGGAAACGCAAGGTACGACCACGAGTTGTCGTGTTGTCGATGACTTCTGCTACCAGCTCTTCGCCCTCGCCGAAATAAAGTTTATTGCCGATACGAATCTTACGTGCGGGGTCAACCAACACATCCCACAGACGGCTTTCTGGATTGAGTTCACGAAGCAGGAGGACTTCGATTTTAGCGCCAGTTTTCTCTTTCTCGCCATAAAGACGCGCAGGGAACACCTTGGTGTTGTTAATGACAAAGACATCGCCGTCTTTGACGTAATCCACTAAGTCTTTGAAGATGCGGTGCTCGATGGTTTGCGCCCTACGGTTGAGCACCATCAGTCGGGCTTCATCACGGTTTTTGATAGGATAATTAGCAATCAACTCCGAAGGGAGGTTGAATTTGAATTGGGACAGTTTCATCTCGACACTTTTTAATACAAAACGCAAAGATAATGCATTTGACAAGTTTTGTCAAGCGTTTTTTTTGTTTTGCTGCAAAAAAACCGGGGAGTTAATTTAGAATTTAGAATTTAGAATTTAGAGGGAGCGGGGCAAGTCTCAATTTTCGATTCCCTATACTCTGGTCCGGATTCGATGATGGCTTGTTTGAGGTCTTCGAGTTGCCAAGCGTCTTCCACTTTGAAGTCGCCGATACGGGTACGACGCAAGGATTTTAGGCAGGCGCCGTTGCCCAGTTCCTTTCCGAAGTCGTTGGCGAGGCTACGGATGTAGGTACCTTTGCTACACGTCACCTCGAAGTCGATTTCAGGGAAGCGTTCGAGGTGCAACTGGAAGTCATCGATATGGATGTTACGAGCTTTGAGTTCAATTTCTTCGTCGGATCGCGCATAGTCGAAGGCTCGTTTCCCTTTGATTTTGATGGCGGAGAATTTAGGGGGATATTGGTGGATGTCGCCGATAAATTTCATGCGCGCGGCATCCAATTGTTCGGCGGTGATATGGTCTGTCGGGAAGAACTGATTCGGTTCGCTTTCGAGGTCGAAGGTGGGAGTAGTTTGGCCGAGAATCATGGTACCTGTATAAGTCTTGACCTGAGCCTGAAAGTCCTCGATTTGTTTGGTCATGGGTCCGGTGCATAGGATGAGCAGGCCGGTAGCCAGGGGGTCGAGGGTTCCGGCGTGGCCCACCTTCAGCTTACGGATGCCATAGAAACGCATGAACAGTGAGCGGATGAAGTTCACCGTGTCGAACGAAGTCCAGTCGATGGGCTTGTCAATGAGAAATACCGTTCCTTCTTCGGGGTAGAACATCAGGCGAAGACGATAGCGAGAATTCCGATGATAACGCAATAAACCGCAAACCAAATCAGCTTGCCTTTCTTCACCAGGTTAATCATCCACTTGCAGGCGAAGCAACCGGCGATGAAAGCAGCGAGGAAGCCCACGAGGGCTGTCACTGGCGAGAGGCCGCTCATGGCTTCGCTGAAGCCGACTTCAGCGATGTCCTTGACGTCAAGCAAAGCCTCGCCCAAGATTGGCGGGATGACCATCAGGAAAGAAAATTGTGCCAGTTTCTCTTTCTTGTTACCCAGCAGCAGGCCCGTGGCGATGGTAGAGCCAGAACGCGATAGACCTGGCATGACGGCGCAGGCCTGGGCGATGCCGATGATGAAAGCGTGCAAAGGACTGATGTTTTCCCTTTGGCGCGGTTTGGCGAAGTAAGAAAACGTCAACAAGGCAGCTGTCACTAACAGCATGATGCCCACAATGAGCAATCCCGATCCAAACACTTCTTCTATCTTGTCCTTGAAGAAGAAGCCGACGATGGCGACAGGAATCATGGAAATCAAGATATTCACGACATATCGGGTTCCCTCGTTCCATTTCCATTTGAAGAGGTCTTTAAAAATCCACACAATCTCGCTCCAAAGGATGACGATGGTGCTAAGCACGGTAGCCACATGGAGGAGGACGGTGAAGGTGAGGTTCGATGAGCCGTCATCAAGGCCAAACAAGGCTTGACCAATGGCGAGATGTCCGCTACTGCTGACGGGGAGGTATTCTGTAAGGCCTTGAATAAGACCTAAGATTAACGCTTGAAGCCAATTCATGTTAATTTAGAATTTAGAATTAAGAATTTAGAGGGTGGACGAAGAAGTTATTTCCGTTTCCAGAAGATGGCGACAATTTCGACCACGAAGCCGAGAAGCACCAAGATGGGTGCGAGGGTAATATGCCGGAAGTCGAACATTTGGGGATTGAAGACATCAGGATTGTCTGATCCGCCACCGATCATCAGGATCATGCCCAGGGCGATGAGAGCGACGCCCACGAGCACAAGAATGTAATTCATCTTGGTAAAAGGCAAGGCTTTGGCTTTGTCTTCCGTTTCAGTGACGATAGTCTTGGTGGTGTTTTCTTTTGCTAGATTATTTTTTGCCATAGGATAATTTATTTCAATCAGTTATATAGTTTGTCGAGGTTGGCTTTAAGGAATTTGTCGAGGGCTGCACGGGTGGAGAGCCAGGCGAGGATGACGCCAAGCAGGACAATGCCCACGAAGACGGCTATCAAGGCGACATCATCCTGGATCAAGACCAAATCGGGAAAGCGTTTGGAGGCGCCATAGAGGATCAGGATGAGGAAGATGTCGGCCAGCAGTCCGCCGAAGAAGCCTTGGGAGACGCCCGAACGAAGGAAAGGCCTACGGATGAAACTCTCGGTGGCTCCCACCAGCTGCATGGAACGAACAAGGAAGCGTTTCGAGTAGATGGAGAGCCGGATGGTGTTGCGTATCAAGGCGATGGCGATGACGAGCAACACAAGGCTGACAACCATCAGAACCGTGGCAATCTTACGGACGTTCTGGTTGATGAGATCGACGAGCGACTTCTGGTAATAGACCTCTTTGACATCGGTGTTCTCCAGCAGCTGTGCTTCGAGGAGGGCAATGCTGTCGTTGTTGGCGTAGTCGGCATGGAAACGCACGTCGATGGAAGGCAGCAGCGGGTTGGTCTCGTTGCCCAGCCATTTCAGGAAGTCCTCACCGAGGTCCTCGCTGAGGCGGGAGATGGCTTCTTCCTTGGTGATATATTCGGTTGACTTGACAGCAGGCATGGCGTCGAGTTCCTTTTGCAGACGAAGGATGTTGGCTTCCTTGACGTTGCTGTTCATGACAATCTCGAAGCCGATATTCTCTTTGATATGGTTGGAGAGCTTGCGAGCGTGGATGAGGAAAATGGCGAACACACCGAGGAGGAAGAGCACCAAGGTGATGCTCACCAACGACATGGCGTAAGAGCCTGCCACGCGGCGTTTGCTGGAGTTACGGTTTGACATCTTCTAAATTTGAAGATGCAAAGATAGAAAAAAACTTGATTCGTCGCTAAAAACGATTCACCTTTCAATTCTCCATTCCTCAATTCCCCGTTCTTCGCTGGAGAAGCACACGCCAATTTTGAATAACGGACGCGGGTCTGAGGAGAAGGCGGATGCATAGCCTTTTTCGCTGATCTGTTTCAAGGCCTCGTCGGCACTCTTGTCCACCTTCAGCTCCAGGATGTAGATGTAGTCTTTCGTTTGGATGGTCACGTCCATGCGGCCTTTGCTGGTATGGCGTTCCACCTGAACATAGAAACCCATCAGCTTGAAAATGGTCAGCAACGAGTTCTGGAAATACACCTCCAGCTTGCCAGTGAGTTGGTAGTCACCGTCGGCATAGAAGGCTTGAAGGAGCGTCATGAAGCCATCAGCATCACCGTTGCGAACAGCTTCCACAAATTTCCTGATATTAAAGCTTCCGTTTCCAAGGCCACCATGGTAGTAGATAGCCATAAACTGAGCAAAGCCCTGCTCCACCTCTGTATTCGGAAAGCCAAGGCGGTACATCGAGAATTCAGGGACATAATCCTTGATGGTCAGATATCCACTTTGGAAGAACAGGGGTATCGGATTGCTATACATACTATCGATAGCATCCATTTCGAAAGCCGTCAGTTCTTCGGTGGTGAGACGGTCGAGCGGGTAATCGCAGTATTTGAGTACTTCCACCAGGAAATTAGGGGTTCCTGTGGCGAACCAGTAAGCATTCGTCGCACTGTCATCGAAGGCGTTAATCAGACTGAATGGATTATAGACACTCACTGAGAGGTCGCGAGAAAAATGGTAGCCGTCATAGCGGGTTTTCAACAGCTCAAGGACTTCCTCTCTGCTAACCCCTTTCGCAGCGGCGAAATCGTCAATGCCCTCCGAAAACACCGTTTCCATTTCCTGTTGGGTGAAGCCACAAATGTCGGCGTAACGAGGCTCAAGGGAGATGTCCTTGAGGTTGTTCAGCCCACTGAAGATGCTTAGGTGAGAGAACTTGGTCACGCCAGTGAGGAAGGCGAAACGGATGTATTCGTCGCAATTTTTTATGTTGGAATAGAACACTTTGAGTATTTGACGATAGGCCTCTTGAAGTTCAGGATTGCCGATGGCATCCAACAAAGGCTTGTCATACTCATCGACGAGAACCACTACTTTTTTTTCTGGTGATTGCTGGGCAGTACATACAATCACATTGCGGAAACGGATAGAGAGCTCACTGCTTTCTTTTGTGATGCCATACGTTTTTTCCCATGTGGAAAGATGATACTCAAGCAATTCTATTAGTGCTTCTGGTCTGTTATACCTTACCGCATTCAGGTCAAGATGCAGCACAGGGTACTGTTTCCAATTTTTCTCTAATTTGGAGATTGCAAGTCCCTCGAACAGCTCTTTCTGTCCTTGAAAATAAGCTTTCAAAGTGGAAAGCAACAGGCTCTTGCCAAAACGGCGAGGCCGACTCAGGAAATAGCATTTCCCTTTCGATGCCAGTCGATAGATATGCGCAGTCTTGTCAACGTAGGCAAAATCATCGTTACGGATGTTCTTAAAAGTCTGAATGCCGATGGGGTATTTCATCTCTTCATTATTATTGTTTTCATCGGCAAAGATAATAGTTTTTTCCATAATAATTTATATTTTTGAAATTATTTCGCAAGCAAAAATAATATATTAAATTCAATCATATAAATAATAATGATGAATTAAATTCAATTTATATAAAACAGGGAATTTGTTTTTTTGTCTTGAATTCGTTGTCAATGTCAAACATTTATTATTTTTGTGTTTCCTTTCAAAACTTTCTGACCATGCAAGTCCTGAAATCGAACATAAAGACCGACTCACCCGAGTTCAAGCAGAACGAGAAGAACTTCCTAGAGCTGATGTCGCAGTACCGTGAGGCCATGTCGGCCTCCATGCAAGGCGGTGGCGAGGCGGCTGTGGCCAAGCACAAGAAACGCAACAAGCTACTCGCCCGTGAGCGCATCGACCTGCTCATCGACCCGAATACGCCATTTTTGGAGCTTTCACCCATGGCGGCATACGGCACCTATCATGACGACTTCCCTTCGGCGGGCATCGTCACCGGCATCGGGGTCATCCAGGGGCGTGAAGCTGTCATCGTGGCCAACGACGCCACTGTGAAAGGCGGCACTTACATGCAATATACGGTGAAGAAACACCTCCGTGCCCAAGAGATTGCCATGGAGAACCACCTCCCCTGCGTGTATATGGTTGACAGCGGCGGCGCCTTCCTGCCCGAGCAGGACACGGTGTTTCCCGACCGCGACCATTTCGGGCGTTTCTTCTACAACCAAGCGCGTATGTCGGCCATGGGCATTCCCCAAATTGCCATCGTGATGGGCATGTGCACGGCAGGTGGGGCCTACGTGCCGGCCATGAGCGACGAGACCATCATCGTGCGCAACCAGGGAACGATTTATTTAGGCGGCCCTCCGTTGGTGAAAGCCGCCACAGGCGAGGTAGTCACGGCGGAAGAGCTAGGGGGTGGCGAGATGCACACCAGCATTTCCGGTGTGGCCGACCATCTGGCCGAGAACGACCAGCACGCCTTGCAGATCTGCCGTAACATCTTCAAGACTTTGGAGAAGTCGCATCGCCAGAAGCTCGACATGCTACCCGTGGAAGCCCCTCTTTACGATCCGCGAGAGCTTTACGGACTTGCTCCCATCGACTTCCACAAGCTCACAGACCCGAGGGAGATCATCGCACGTATCGTCGATGGCAGCCGTTTCCAGGAGTTCAAGTCGCGCTATGCCACCACTATCGTGTGCGGCTTTGCCCATCTGATGGGCTTTCCGGTAGGCATCATCGCCAACTATGGCGTGTTGTTCTCTGAGTCGGCGTTAAAGGCCACCCACTTCATCGAACTATGCTGCCAGCGCAACATCCCACTGGTATTTTTGCAGAACATCACCGGCTTCATGGTAGGCAAACAATATGAGCAAGGCGGTATCGCCAAGGACGGTGCCAAGATGGTTCATGCGGTGAGCAACGCCAATGTGCCCAAGTTCACGGTGATCTTTGGCGGGTCGTTCGGCGCGGGCAACTACGGTATGGCAGGAAGGGCTTACAGTCCGAGACTGTTGTTCATGTGGCCCAACGCCAAGATCTCCGTCATGGGTGGAGAGCAGGCAGCTAGCGTGTTGGCCACTGTGAAGGAAGACCAATATAAATACAAGGGCTTAGAAGTGCCCGTGGAGGAGATTGCCCAGTTGAAGAAAGAGATCTTGGCCAAATACGACTACGAAGGCTCCGCTTTTTATAGCACGGCTCGCCTATGGGATGACGGCATCATCGACCCCATTGACACAAGGAAGATTTTGGCGTTGGGCATCGCAGCCTCGTTAAACCAGCCCTTCCCGCAGCAGCAGTTTGGAGTGTTTAGGATGTAACACATTTTGAATTTAGAATTTAGAATTTAGAGGGAGCTACCCCGTTAGGGGTTTAATCTCGGTAGAAAAACCCAGGGTAGAACACTCCCCCTCTCCACAGTGGAGAGGGGGTCGGGGGGTGAGGTCTCATAATAGAGAATATGGATTAAAATAATTAAAAAAACAAATTTAAGAACCCATGATACGACGAAGGATTTACATTATTTTATTCTTGTTTATACAGATGATGACTTTCGGGCAGATGGAACTATCGAAGATGCGCAAGAATGAGGTCAAGGTGGCATTGCTTTCGTTGGCGAGCGGCACCTCCAAGGTCACTTACGAGCGATTGTTACGTGATTTTCAAAGTATAGAGTTCACGGCGGGGATCATCGGATGGGGCTTCGACAAACTCAAGAACAGTAATCCGAAAGGGACGGCCTGGCGACTCGCTTACAAGTTTATTTTCCCGAACAAAAATAATGCAAACAACCAGCTATGCGGCTTTTACATCAAACCGGAGCTATGCTATTCATCCTATCATTACAACCATGCCTCTGAAGGAAGGCTTAAAGTCGATCGTCTGGCCATGATGGGGGTGTTGGGTTACGACTGGGTGAAACGTTGGTTTGTGTTCGATGTATATGGGGGACTGGGGCTTGCAGCCGGCAACAGCAACCGGTCCAATTACCACCATGGTTTCATTGGATGGAGTCACGACACGCCTTTTGCCTTCACAGCAGGATTCCGAATCGGAGTGGCGTTTTGAGTTGAGCGTTGAAAATCAACCTTCACCAAGTCGATCCATGAAACCTTTGGCGACTTCTTCTGTATAATAGCGGAAGAAGTTAAACTGCATGGCTTTAGAGATACGGAGGAGCAAGTCAGTGTCGAGAGAGGCTTTGTTAAAGATTTTATAGACGTTGTTGCGGGTGCAGCCGATCTCACGCGCCAGCCAGCCCACGCTGCGATGGTCCGCTTTAAGCTGGGTCTGGATGAGGTGACCGATATGGAGGTGGTTTATGTTGCCATTCATGATGCCGCAAAAATAGAAAGGGAAAAACGTTCTAAATCCATCCATTTCATCCATTTGCTTTTGCTCGCGTCCCATATTTCTTTATCTTTGCGCCATTATGTTACCATTATCCATCATCGAACAGATCAAACAGCGGTCGGGGATGCGTTTTGAGAATCCCAAGGACTTCGAGGTGCTTTCGGCGTCGCTTCCGTATCACGACCGACTGGGGGTGAACACCCTGAAACGGCTGATGGGCTATGCCAAGGCCCCCATCGAGCCCCGCAAAACCACCCTTGATGCCTTAGCGCATTATCTCGGCCATGACTCTTGGGAGGCGTTGATGGGCATACAGCCATCTGACAGCGACTGGACAGAAAAAGCTGTCTATGCCGATGAGGTCAACGAAGGCACCACGGTGGAAATCCACTGGCTGCCCGACCGCAAATTACGGCTACAATGTATTGGTGAGAACCGTTTCTTGGTCATTGAAAGCCTTAACGGAAGGCTACAGGTGAACGATGAAGTCAGCATTCAGCAGTTTCGGGTCGATTACCCCTTGGAAATGGCACACATCGTCAGGGACGGCAACGCGCTTTGTGATGACAAAGGAGTGGAGCTTTGCTATATCGCGGGCAAAAAAAACGGCATCACTTCATTAAAAATTAATGACTAAACCATGAACACCGACTCCGAATTTACCACCCGATCCTTGGACGACAGTGGCGAAGTGTTGTTTGGCAGTGGAGGCACCGCCGACTGCTATAAACGCATCATAGGCAACCGTACTTATTGCATCAAACGCCCAAAAGCGGCTTGGAAGCAATCAGAAGATTACATGAACCTTTTCCAGAAGGAGTTCGCTCTCGGCATCGAACTGGAACACCCGAACATCGTGCGTTACTTCGACTATGGCGAAGACGAGAAAGGGCCTTTCATCAAGATGGATTATGTGGATGGCGACCCACTGGAGTTATTCGTCGCCCAACATCCCGACTATTTCCAAAACCAGAAACACTGCCAGCAATTTTTAAATGAGCTCACCTATGCCCTTGCCTATCTTCATGGCAAGCAGATGCTGCATCTGGACCTGAAGCCCGGCAACATACTCATCACCCATAACGGCCATCATGTGAAGCTCATCGACTTAGGATTCGGCTGGACGGACGGTTTCTTACACGACAGTGGATTCAGCCGCGACTACAGCGCTCCCGAACAGCTACGCCAGCAAAACGACCAACTATGCCCTGCCACTGACATCTATGCCTTGGGAAAGGTCATGCAACGTTTTCATCTCGCCAAAGACACGGTCGTCAAACGTTGTCTGAAAGATGACCCAAAAGAACGTTACCAAAGCATTGAGGCTTTGAAGAAAGCCCTTCAGCCCAAGCGATGGCCATATCTTTTGGCAGCTGTGCTGGTTATTGGCACGCTCGCGGGGGTGTTTGCCACCACTTTCCAGCCTTTCAAGCCTTTGCCCGTTCAACATGACACCATCTACGTCAAACAGGTGGACACGATTTTCATGCCCGAGCCGAAGCCCGAGCTCACCCTCGACGACTCGCTGAGCCTATTCAAAGAGGAGTTACAGAACATTTTGGCGCCCACCTTCAGCTATTGGTACGGGTTGATTGACAACATGTTCAAGCAGGAACCCAACTTGACCAATGAGTTCTATCTTGAGACCTCAAAATTCTACATAGACCAAGGGGTTTCCATCAGCCGTAAAATCATCAAGGAGCGGCTCAACACGATGCATCTCTCCAAGGCTTCCAGACCAGCGTTTGAGAAGGCAGGACAAGAGGTAATCGACTATTATTTGCGGGATTACAGGAAGTTGAAGAAGCGGTTGACGGCGCCTTAATCCTCCCCTAGCCTATCCATCATGCTTTGGGTGACTTCGGCGGTGTAATAGCGGAAGAAGTTGAACTGCATCGCTTTGGAGATGCGGAGGAGCAGGTCGCTATCCAAAGAGGATTTGCGGAAAACCTTATACAGATGGTTACGGGTGCAGCCAATCTCACGCGCCAGCCAGCCCACGCTGCGTTGGTCAGCTTTCAGCTGTCCTTGGATGAGGTGTCCGATATGGATGCTGCCGTCGTATTCCATGGCTCCTATAGCGTCAGAGCTTCGGCTTTCATCCTTGGAAAGAAAAAGCGTGAAATCATCATCGCTTCATGTCCGTAGTAGGCTCTGGAATGCCTTTCACACCATAAGCAACTAAGATTCACGCTAAACGCATGAACCTTTGCCCGCCTATTCCTTTGTGAGAAATTTTCCAGATTTACTACGGAAGGAATAAGAGCAAAAGCTCAGTTAGTATTTTCTAATGTTTGTTTCTTTTCTGTTTTTATCTTTAAGATTTAGGCTTCAAAGATACGGAAAATATCCAAAACGGATAGGAAAGATGTAAAAAAAACGGAGGATTGGGGAATTATGGAGTGTTTTTATGTCAGAAACCAGCGAAATCTATCATTTTTTTCGAGATTTCGCTGGTTTCTGACATAAAAAACAAGAGGAAGCGTTGTTTAAAACCTATTCTGGAAATCCCATTCCACGAGGTCTTCCCTCACAAAACCTTCTTTTCCGTTGATGCGGATTTTATACCACTCTTCGGTTTTTCCGAGGCAGGGGAATGTCTCGGGGGCCATGCCGTCGCCCGGGGTGGGCATGACGGCCACGACAGCACTTTGCGTCGTTGGCGACTCTCTGACATTCACCTTGGAGCGAAGGGTATAAATCACGCCTTGGCCGTTTTCCGCGCTATAAGTCACCTTGCGATGGCCAGCAACAGGCACCTCAGCATAGTCCTGCACTTCGATAATATAATGGTCGCCATCAGTAAAGAGATATTGACCTACGATAGCATTCTGGTCGTCCACCACCACATCCTGAGTGTCAACATTCCAGGGGCCAAAGTCAGCGGCACTTTCGTCATGTCTCCTAAGAAAATCGTCGATTTTTACCTCACCTTTTTCAGAGGCAAACAGGAATAAGGTAGAGCCGCTCCAGCCCCCGTCAGAATAATGAACCTCGTAAGCGTTACCCACCACGTGCCAGATGTCTTCGACACCGCTTTTACCTCCGTTTTCTTTGCTATCCTGGGCATTGGTTCTCAGCGCCCAGATGGCATAGCAAACGCCGTCGCAATCATATTCGTAGGCATCGATCAACTTCTGTTGGGCTTTTGGGGTGAAAAACTCGCTCACTGCCTGATCGAATTCGTCATAATGGTCGCCAAACACATAGTCATTATATAATCGACTCAGGATGGATTTACAAGACTCCTCGGGGATGAGGGCACGCGACTCCACTCCAGACGTCCCATTGTTCACGCTATTGTTTTTGTCGTTTTGGTTTTGGTTTCCGGCGCAAGAGGCCAGCGACATACTCACACCAAGCAGAAAAATTGCCGCAAATAGAATTCTTTTCATGGTTGAAATGTTTTTAAAAAATTGAAGGGTGGCAAAGATACGCAAAAAAATGATTATAGTCGGAATCTCGATTTTTTTGGGAGATTCCGACTACTATCGATTCACCAACCTCGTCAAGAAGGGCAGGCTTGATGAAAAAAAGTATATTTATTTTTTGGTTTCGGCTCTCTTTATTCGTTTTTCAACACTGTTGCATTTCTTCATTCCTTTCTTAATTAGCTTATTAAAAGATTTCTTGGGGGATTTCAAGGTGAGATTATAATCCGAAAGGACTTTGATTTTTTCACGAACCGCCTCCACCTCTTCTCTTGTCACCATATTGTCCAAGTTTGATTCGATCTCGTCAACGAAGGCATTCTCTTTTCTAACCCTTTCACTGCGTTTCATTGAAGATAATGTTCCGCTCTTAATCAAGTCGGACAAGGTTTTGTCAAATATAGGATTAACAAAAGACGAGGCCATTGCGTCATCTGCCACCCAGTCTTTTAAATTAAGCACAAAGAAGCTACCTGGACCTTGAACTAATACGGCATTACCGCCTTCTTCGTAGGCTTTCTTCACCGCCTTTGACAAGAATTTTTTGTTCATCTTCTTAACGAAGAAATAATTCAATGGTATCAAGGTAAATGGTTTGTAAGTGTTTACGGAGAGGATTTCAAAATCACCTTTGATTTGTTTCTCTGAAAAATAAACGTTTACCTTTGATTTGATCGACAACTCTTCCTTACTTCTCATTTGAGAGTTATAATTGTTGTACAATGACATCGTTGGGTACACCGTATGCGAACAGGAGCCCAACACAAACAAAGCAATGACTGCTGCTAATAATTTTACTGTTTTCATAATAATGTAATTTAGGGTTAAATCATTTGGCTGCAAAAATACAAGAATTATTTATTAACAGTTTGATTATCAATATTTTAATTGTACAAAATATATACAAAAACCATATCCATTTCGGATAATTCAGCTTGAAAATGGATGAAATGGATGAATTTTGAACATTTACTTACAATATAAAGATATATTTGTATCTTTGCGCTTGATTTTGATTGAAAATCCAAAGTAGTACTTGTGATTTTAAAGGAATTTCCAAAGTAGAATCAGTGATTAAACAAAGCTATGATAGAACGTATCTTACAGATTAAAAAAGAATTAGATAGCAGCATATTCCTTTTTGGCGCACGTCAAACAGGAAAGTCAACTGTTTTGCAACAACAATTCCCAAACTCTATCTACATCGACTTGCTTGATTCAACTCTCAGAGAACGTTTCAGTCGCAGACCCGCATTGCTTTACGAAATGCTGCAAGACAAGGAAGAAGGCACTTTGGTCATCATCGATGAGATACCCGAGGTGCCCGAACTGCTCAACGAGGCACATCGGCTGATCGTGAAGCAGGGGCTGGTGTTTATTCTCTGCGGATCAAGCGCACGCAAGCTAAAACGCAAAGGCAAAAACACCTTGGGAGGAAGAGCCTTCCCCGTTTACTTCTATCCTTTTGTCAGTGCTGAAATCCCGGAGTTCGACATCGACCGCGCCGTCAACTACGGCATGATACCACCCCACTATCTGGCAAAGAACCCTTCACGACTATTGGCTGCCTACATCGAAGTATATCTGAAAGAGGAGGTCAAGGAAGAGGCCTTGGTGCGTAATCTCAAAGCTTTCCAACGATTTCTCGAGGTGGCCGCACTCACCGATGGGGAGATGGTCAACAATAACAATATCGCTACCGATTGCGGAGTGAGCGCCACCACAGTCAGCGCCTATTTCGACATTCTGGAAGACACGCTCATAGGCTACCGCATTCCAGCATTCCAAAAAGTGATGAAACGGCGTTTAGTTCAAGCGCCACGCTTCTACTATTTCGATGTTGGGGTGGCCAACCATTTGTTGCATCGCAAGGACCTCGTCAGAGGCACGCCGGAATATGGCCACGCCTTCGAGCATCTGGTCATCCAAGAGCTGTATGCCTGGCTACATTACACGCATTCCGAGGAGGAGCTTTCCTATTGGCGCACCTATACGGGCTTGGAGGTTGATGCCGTCATCGGGGACGCAAGGGCAGCTATAGAGATCAAGTCGGTTGAAGAAGTGATGCCGAAACACCTGAAAGGCTTGAAAGCCTTCGGTGAGGAACACCCACAGAGCCGCAAAATCATCGTCTCCCTTGATCCCATCAACCGACGCATCGGCGACACAGAGTGCATGTATGTACTCGATTTCTTTAAAACCTTGTGGTCAAAAGGAATCTAAGATCACAAGCTGTTTAATTATGGCCGAGGTAAATAACCAATTGTGCACTAAACACTTACCGAGTCTAAATACAAAGTGTCTGGACACAAATCGGCACCGTTGGGCCATTGTATGCTTCCCAAAAAGACTTTTACCCTTCTGAAAAACAACTCATCTGACAAAGGGGCAAAAATACCTTTACCAATATAAGGCGAAACGTCGAAACGTTTTTTCTCTCCATTGGAAAACTCCAACAGCAAAATGTAATTGCTTTCCACTTTCACTGATTTAACTCGTGGGTTCATGTCATTTTATTTTAAAGGGTCGATTTGGAAGACATTAATCCCATTAGAAGCCAGCTCCCAATCAGCCATCAACTCCTCTTTATGAATTTCCAGCCAAGCCTGAACAAGTTTGTTTTTTCCTACCGGAAGCTCACCTTCTATCAATTCACCACCTGGTATTCTTATCACAGCCTCTTTTTCTTGGCATTTGACATGAATGTGAGGGAAATGATGTTATCTGTTGTCATAATAATACATGGAGATGATGATTCCATAAAACATTGTCAATACGGCCATGGCAGTTTTTTTTGCAAAGATAATATTCTTTTTGAAACGACACAAGGGTTTATTGTGTGGGGCTACGAAGATGCCGTGCCTTCAGCACTGCTTTTCAGCGATTCCGACTACCATCTATTCGTTAACTTCAGCAAGCAGATCTTTGGCGGTGATTTCACTATGAACCCAGGAGGATCGTGAGCCCTTGGACAGTCCTCTTGGGGTGACGAAAGTGAGAACTACACCTCTTGTGACACCTGTAATCTCCATAAACAGCGTTTTTCGCTCCAATAGACGCTGCTCATAATTCTTAGTGATGACAAATGGGGTCTCCGAAAACTTCATTTCCACTAAATGGATGATTTTATCCGCCCGTTGGATGACCAAATCAATTTGTGCGCCTTTCCGCAAGTCGTCTTGTTTGGGGATAAAACGCCATGAGGAAGCTGCCGTCGCCATGCCTGAGATGCCCAAACCTTTCTTGATATGCGGAAGATGACGCAGACAGACTTCCTCGAAAGTGAAGCCCTCCCATGAAGCCACACCCCGATCCGCAAAATGATGTTGCCAATAATGCTCATCACGAGAGCGGTTGCTTATCCTCCAGTTTTTCCTTCATCCAGCTGGTGGCACTGCCGCAGACCACAAACACGATGTCGTCACGATCCTGCACCCAGTTGGCCCAAAAATATTCTAACTCATCAACGAATTCACTCCCACATTCTTGTCCAAATCAACTAAAAAAAGTGAGATTTGGACGGAAATCAAACGAATTTTGTCCAAATGTATATCAAAAACCATGGATTTGGACGGAAAAACATTGATTTTTGAGGCACGTATTTAAGCTGGTACAATTGCAATTTTTCCAAGCTGGTATAATTCGTCTCGGTTTTATCAAATAACAAGGTCTTTTTCGTCTCGGTTTTATCAAAAAACGATACTTTTTTCGTCTCGGTTTTATCAAAAAACGATACTTTTTTCGTCTCGGTTTTATCAAAATGTATTATATTCGCTCGTGAAAACATCCATTTAAACCGTTGAAATGTATATAGAAAGACCAATAGACACATTGCTTCTAGAATGGAAGAACAGCTGCCTGGATAACAACTCATGATTACCGCAAGTGTCAAGCTGAACTTGACGACATCCAGCTGACCTATTACGACGACTTCCCAAAATACGCCGACAAAGTTGATCCGACGTTGCTTCGCAACACGTTGCAAAGTGTAGTCAACAATAAATTCAACAAATACATCTATCTTGACAGCGGTTTGTTGCTACGGATTCTCGACATGGACTTAGGCGGAGCACGACAGCTGACCGAGCAGATATTAGCCGGCACCGCCGAGGATTTGGTGAATAAAGGTGGTTTGGCAGAGATGATGCTGGGCTGGGAATTGGTGAAGTACAACAATCCGCGTTCGCAGCACGAGTTATACTATTGGGAAAACACCGCCGAGGGCACACGGTCAGAAATGGATTACATCATTACTCGAGACCTGAAGGTGTTGCCCATCGAATGCAAGGCGGGTGTAAGCGGCAAGATGAAGAGTTTGTATGAGTTTATGCGCCAGAAGCACCTGACGGATGCCACCCGTTGTTCGTTGGAGAACTTTGCCGAGTTAGAATACATAGACAAGAAGGATAATGATGCCGTGCGTCATGTCCAGATTTGTCCACTGTTTGCGATTTCCAATCTTTATTCTTCAACCTCAGCAAAGCAACTAAAGACAGACGATGGCGCCTTGTAAAAATACGTATTTTGGACCATACAGCGAAATAATATGCCAAAAACCAGCAACATCCGTCTTCTATTTTGTCATTTCACCGGTTTTTGGCGGGCAATGTATGTTAGTTATTTTTCTCGAAATGCTGATAGTCTTTCACGCTGCGCCAGTGTCCTCCCCAACGGAAGCCGAATGACTCGAAAACCTGCTTACAGAAGTCGGTTTCGTCGATTTTGTGGGGAAAGGCTTTGGAGCGATCCACGCAGTCGGTGGCCGTTGCCGGTTGAACAGAAGAACCTCTGATGCAAGGGTTTTGCAAAGGATTGATGTCGATAGCCATGCCGAAAGCATGTTTCGACAAAGTTCTAACAATCGAATAGCTTTCTCGCCACTCCAGAGCATCGAAATCGAAGCCCACGAACAGAGTAAAGCCCGTCTGTTCAGCAACTATATTTACGAGGCTGGATGGACTGGTGGATACCATTAAAAAGGTCGGATTCCAACCGGATGAATCAAAAACAGTCGGATTTTGGTTGGATTGAACGAAACCGATTGGATGAAAAAGACGAATGTCAATTCAATTTGAATTTAACAGGAAGGATAGTTCAGATTGTTTTCAAGAAACAATGACAATTCTTTTGTCCCTCCTGGAAAATCAGGCATTTCTTCAACAACTTGAATGAGCTCATCTTCTTCGTCTAAAATAAATGAGGTTTTCGATAACTTCTGTCGGCAACTTCTTCTATCTCAGATGGGATAAAAAGAAAAATATTAACTTTGCAACGGAAAAACTGTTTCGCCATGCTACCAATGAGACTCTACACCGCCGGCATCGCCGATTTTGAACGCATCCGTCAAGACGGACGCATCTACATTGACAAGACAGACCTTATCTTTAAACTGACGCGCGAATCGCAATTCGTATTCCTCAGCCGTCCTCGAAGATTCGGGAAGTCGTTGCTTTGCAGCACCTTGAAATACTACTTCCAAGGCCGCAAAGACTTGTTCGAGGGTCTTGCCATCGCCGAATTGGAAAAGGACTGGAAGCAATACCCGGTGCTGCATTTCGACATCAGTGCCTGCAAGAACAAGTGGGAAATGAAACAGATTATCGAAGAACTTCACAGCCAGTTGGATATGCACGAGCGACGCTACAAATGGGATAAGACCGAAGGCACTCCCGGCGAACGCCTCAAGAAACTGATTCAACAAGTACACGAGAAAACCGGTCTGAAAGCCGTGGTCATCCTTGACGAATACGACGCGCCTTTGCTCGACTATCTCCACAAACCAGAACAACTGACCGAGGTGCGACGCATCATGCAGGAGTTCTACCAAATGGTAAAGGTGTGCGACGCCGACGAGCAGTTCGTGTTCATCACGGGCATCACGAAGTTCAGCCAACTCAGCAACTTCTCCACTTTGAACAATTTGCGCAATATCTCTATGGAGCCCTCCTATTCTGCCCTTTGCGGCATCACCAAGAACGAGTTGGTGACGGTGTTCGACGAGGATATCCAACTTTTGGCCGATGAATACGGCTGCTCCAAAGAAGTCATGCTCGACATGCTGAAACTGCAATACGATGGCTACCATTTTGGGAAAAAATCGGACGACATTTTCAATCCTTTCAGCCTCATGTATGCCTTTACTAACAAGGATGTTGATTATTACTGGTTCGGCAGCGGCACGCCCACCTTCCTCTTCGAGGCAATGAAACGCTTCAACACGAACTTGCTTGAATTGGAGCAACTCAAGGTGTCTTCCTCACAATTCGACGTGCCCACCGAGACGATGACCTCCGCCTTGCCCTTGCTCTATCAGGCGGGTTATCTCACCATCAAGGGCTACGATTTCTACAGCAGGAACTACACGCTCGACTTCCCCAATGCCGAGGTGAAAGTGGGGTTCATGGAGAACTTTATGAGCCGCATGATGAACCTCAACCAAGACGCGCGTGGATTTGCCGGCAATTTCTACGCATCGCTTCTCAAGCACGACCTCGAAGCCGCATTGAAAGCCATGCAAGCCTATTTCGCCTCGATTCCCTACCTCGACTTCGGCGGAAAGAAGTTGGACGACATCACCAAATACGAGGCCTACTACGAGGTGCTGACCTACGTGGTGTTCTCCATCTTCAATTGTCGCACCTTCACGCAGGTGAAGGTGGCGCGTGGCCGCACGGATGTGGTGGTCTTTATGCGCGATGCGGTCTATGTGATGGAACTGAAGATGCGCGGCACAGCGCAAGAGGCTCTCGACCAAATCAACTCGAAAGATTATGCGATTCCTTACCAAGCCGAGGGTAAGCCTGTCATTAAGATAGGCATCGCCTTCTCGCAAGAGACCAAGACCCTTTCGGATTGGATGATTGAAAAGGATTGAGTATCATAGGGACGAGCGTCAAGAGTCTTCGCCATCCCTCATTGACTATTCTAAACCCACTCTTAAGCTATCAAGCTGTTTTTTATAGGCATCCATAGTGTATAGGTCGTCGGACTTGAGCATCGGAGTGTAGAACTCATCACTGACAGGAGGCTGCTCCTCAATGACGATTTCCCTGTGATATTCCTCCATAAACTCCCTCAAATCCTTCTCGGAAATACCGATCACACTCATATTCTGCTTGTTGGTGAAACGCATGTATTCTGCCTGATAATGCAGCCAGCAAAGCCAGTTGTGCTTCATGGCCATCGCTTGACGCACATTGGTGTTTCGCAACCATTTTGTACAAGTGTATTTCCCGGGATATTGATCCGGATGCCCGCTGATATCATCAATGGTCTTTTCCTCCTCTTTCACTCTGTCGTTCCAGTAATCCTCGATGCTGTGCATTCTTGTAAAACAGTCACCGACATTGTTAATGAACTGGAAATTACCCAAGTTTTTCCAAGTTTCAAGGTTGTTTGAAAAAATGTTTTCGGCTGCTTTGTCGAACGAGACGAAGTTGTTGCTCAAGGCATCAAACATCAAATTCTCCAACGTTTCTCTTGGCATCATTTCCAACTCATCGACGGGCTCACTGAGGAGCCATGCGCAAAGCGAGTCACAACGTCGTTGTTTTTCAACAATCTGCTCGATACCGTTTGCAAAGTCCTCTATGGTACCCATCACCATAAGTGCCGAAAGCCTGCGGTCGCTGGCTCGCTCTTTGCGTTCAAGCATCACACTGGTTCCAATGGTAAGCACCAAAGAGATGGTGGTACCGATGATAATCATTCCTATCTGTTTCCAAAAACCAGTTTGTTTGTTTAACTTAATGCTGGGTGGTAGTTTTATTTCCATGTCTTTTAATACAATACTTCGTTAAACATTTTATAAATGATTGATATTCAATATAATATATTGAGTTTTTATAGGTAAGCACCGATAATTGAGTGTTATTTTGGTTTATTGACTTTGATTAGTTATTTAGAACATATATAAATTACAATAAAAAATATAAATATATGAAAATAGTTGTCTAATAATTTGGTCAAGTGTTTGGTTTTTAGTAATTTAGTTGTTGCTAAATAAATAAATTATTATGAAGACCAACCCACTTGACCAGCTGAAAGGGATCTGCGAGCAGCTCCTTTCCCGCGTAGCAAATTTACACAAATCTTTCAAACAATTCTTCATCGAGACCATGATTTGTTACCTTTCCATATCGGGACGCGTCAACTTCAGCCAGATGGCGAGGTTCGGACAGTCGTGCGAGAGCCGCTTCCGCCAGAACTTCAAGAGGGAGTTCGACTGGGTGGCCTTCAACACAGGCCTGGCCACTAGAACCGACGGGCATCTCAGGGCGATAGCCATCGACCCGTGCTTCATCTCGAAGTCGGGGAAGAAGACCCCGGGACTTGGCTACTTCTGGTCGGGCACGGCCA
>JAEEGG010007838.1_pt1 | contig 24448 bp, 15 predicted proteins | sample 9134161 | NCBI WGS metagenome assembly JAEEGG01 (sample SAMN16246543, study PRJNA631951) | gut metagenome | biome: gut microbiome; feature: rumen; material: CR-attached | host: Bos | place: Iran: Karaj | collected 2018-10
GTTTTTCTCGCTCAAGTTCCGCCGGCGGTTTCATTTCGATTGCGCCGGCGCGCGTTTTTGCCATCTACATTATAAATTCATTTCGCGCGATTGTCAAAAAATACTTTAGGAAGCGCTGATTCAATAGCTATTTTTGCGTGCGGCCGCACTTTACATTGCGTCTCTCACTTGACGACGCACTTGATATTGCACCGCTCACTTGACCGCTTCGCGATTGCGCCGCAGGCACCTTATTATTCCGTAAAAGCCTGTGTGTTTCGCACGAAGGCGACTTTTTGCGGCCGCACTTTACATTGCGTCTCTCACTTGACCGCTTCGCGGAATCGCTCGTGACGCCGATGCAAAGCTGCGGCGGCTCGAATTAAGGAAGCATTAATGCACTTTATGTTGCGCCTCTCACTTGGCTACGCACGCAGAAAAAACCGGCGCCGCTCGCAAACGCTCGCGGTGCCGGTTTTTTCTAAACCGATTTCAGTCGATTTCAAATTAAGGCTGTTCTGACGTGCAGTGCGGGCAGCGCGTAGCCTTGACGTTGATCTCGGACAGGCAGTACGGGCAGACCTTGAGCTGCGCCTTTGCGGCTGCTGCGGCTTCCTCTGCTGCTTTTGCTTCCGCTTCGGCCTTCGCGGCGGCTTCCTTCTTCGCCTTCGCGGTGATGATCTTGACGAAAATGAAGATCACGACTGCGATGAGGATGAAGTTGATGATCGCCTGGATGAAGTTGCCGTAGGTCATGAGGGCACGACCGGCTTCCTGAGCTTCTGCGAGCGGCATTTCCTGAGGACCGACGCCGCCGTCAAGCGGAATGTACAGACTCTTGAAGTCCACGCCGCCGGTGAGGAGGCCGAGAAGAGGGGTGATGATGTCGGCAACAAGCGAGCCCACGATCGCGGTGAACGCACCGCCGATGACTACGCCGACTGCCATATCGATTACATTGCCTTTGAACGCGAATTCTTTAAACTGCGTCCACAGGGACTTTTTACCGTTTTTCTTACTCATATCGATTTCTCCCATTCATTTTTTCATTTCACGCGGCTCGAACGGACCGCGCCTCTTTAAAAATATTGTACCAAAACGGCCGCCCGTTGTAAAGTTGTAAATATGAAGAAAACCGTGAATTCCATGCCTGCCAACCGGATGTTTTCGCGGCCCTTCACGGCGCGTTCACCTGACCTCGGCGCATTCGACGCCCAGCACCTGCGCGATCTTTTTGATCGTTCCCGCTCTGTGCCCGACCCCGAGGGCGAAGTGGTGCGTCGGCCCTTCCATGACCCAGCGCTTCACGAATTCCCGGGTGTCCGGCGGGAAGTACCCGCGCGTGTTTGTGTTCCCGGTGGGCGGTATCGGTCCGGCCTGGGATTCGCCCTCCGCCACCACGAATTTGAAGCCCTTTGGGGTCTGCGTGATGCCGAAAACGGTGATCGGCCCTTCCTTCAGTTTGAACTCCACCGACGCGCCGGAGCCCGGCTTCCCGTGGTATTTTTTGAGGCTTCTGACCACCGGCCTGCCCTCCGCCACCGCGATGTGGTGGGGTCCGTCGTGGCCAACGAGAATGATATTCCCGTCGAAGTCGAAGGGGTGGAACTCCGCGAAGCTGCCGCCCGTTCCCAGCCTGTCCATAATGAACATCGCAATCAGCGTCTTGATGTCGTATTCGCCGCACATCGGCACGCCTTTCGCGTTCAGGATCGAATTGCCCACCACGAACGAGCTGACGATGTTCCTGTGGGGCGAGTCCGGCCGGCCGTTGTAGTAGTACGCGAGGCCCGAGAGGTCGAACTTTTCGACGAATTTCTCCAGCGCCACGGCTGTTTTCGCCGACTCCTCCAGGTCCTTTTCGGTCAGTTTTTCGGTCAGCGGGTCGGAAACGGGCTCCGGCGTGTCGAAAATGTCCAGTATTTCCCGCTTTTTCCGCTCGATTTCGCCCCGCGTAACGGTCTCCGCCACCTCCAGAACGTCGTCCACCTCCAGGAGCGGCACGTGAACGCCGAAAGTCGCCGCCACCGCCGTCGGGTCAGCGTGCATGTCGTACATCGCCTCCAGAACGTGCCCCATCAGCCCGAACCGCGCGCCCCTCAAATCGTGAAGCACCTTCGCGATGTCGCACCACTCGCCAATCTCCGCAACCGCCCGCGGGTCGTCCCAAAGGGTCCCGATGACCACGTCCGCCACCTGCTTGCCCATTCTCGCCGCCACGCCCGTAAACTCCGGAACGGAGCAGATACAGTCGTTCTCGAGCTGCATGCGCGTGTTCGCCCGCGAATAGTCCAGCCGCGAAAGGGGCTGCAGCGCCGTCAGCACCACGGGAACGTCCGCCTCCCGGATCACCGGCGCGAACACCGACGAAGTGGCGTAGGTCAGCATGTTGCAGAAAATGAGGTCCGCGCCGTCGCTCTTTGCCTTCCTCGACACCTCAAACGCCTTGCGGTCGCTGTCCACCATACCATAGTCGACCACCTTCACGCCGAAGCTCTCGACCGTCTTTCTGAACACGCCGTGGTACTCCATCAAAAGTTCAAGAAGGCCCTCAAACTGCCCCCAGTAGACCGGGTGGCCCACTCCGAAAATTCCTACAGTGGCCGTGCGCGGCCTGATTCTTTCAATTTCGTTCATGTTGTTTTCATTCCTTAAATTACTGATGAATCCGTGTCACCGGGTTCTCTTTTCAATATCTCGTAGAATTTGTTTCTAAGCCCCGCGATAAACGCGTCGTGAAGCGCCGGCGTGTGCTGGTGCATGTACACGAACCACACCCTGTCTTTGGGCGATACGAAGAACCACGTTCCCAGCGCGCCGGACCAGCCCCACTCGCCAACGGAGCCCGTTCCCGAAGCCGCCTCTCTGTCCTGGACCCTCACGCCCAGCGCGAACGTGTGCTCCGGCCCCGAAATCGACGGGTCGCCGTTCGGGTCGTTGTAGCACCGCCTCTGGGCCTCGTTGAGCCGCGCCGCCACGATATTTTCGATGGTCCCGCGCTTTAGAATTCCATTCGCCGGATCAAGCATTTCCGCTAAAAACAGGGCAAAATCGTGTGTTGTGCCCACGAGTCCCGAGCCTCCCGACATATCCTCCGGGTCGTCGACTCCGTCAAACAAAGGGATCGGCACCGGCCTCGGAGGCAGGGCGATATTCACGTAGCGGCCGCTTTCAAACGCGGTGTTTTCCGCGAGCCCGGGCTTCAGCTCTTCGGGAAGCCTTTGGTAAAAGAATGTGTCCTTCATTCCCAGCGGCTCGAAAATGTGCTTCGCAAAGTACGCGTCCAGCGTCTCGCCGGAAACGGTCTCCACAATGGCACCCAGAACGTCGTGCGACAGGCCGTAGAGATACTTTTCCCCGGGCTCAAAACTAAGCGGCACCGAGGCGATCTCAGCGGCAGCCCTCCGCGCGTTCCAGCCTCTTCCTTTTTGGATATCCGCGCGCCAGCGGTCGGCCAGTTCCTTCGCCTTCCCGGACGGGTCCTCCAGAAAGTACGACAGCCCCGAGGTCATCGTAAGAAGCATCCTTACGGTGATTTTGTTCACCGCCGGCCTTGCGCGGCCGTCTTCCCAGACCGTCACGTTGCCGAACTCGGGAATGAACTTCTCCGCCGGATCGTCGAGCCCCAGAACGCCCTTCTCGACCAGTTGCATCACCGCCGTCACAGTGAACACTTTTGTCATCGAGTAGAGGTGAAAAATCGTGTCGCGGCACACGGGGTCGCAGGGGTCGGCGGTCTTCGTGCCCTCGTAGTTTTCAAAGAACACGCCTTCCGGACCGCCGCAGATCAGAGCGTTCCCGGACGAAAAACCGTCTTCGATTATCTGCCGCTGCTTCGCGGCAAGGCCTTCCCAACCCGGCGCGGTCATATTCCCGGAACGGTCCGTTTTTGTCGGCTTCTCTGTATTCTTCATTTCTTGTTCCTTATTCCTCAAATGCTTTCGTATAACTCAACGAGTTTCCGCGTTGCCCTGTACATCACCTTCACGCCTTCCTCCGGCGTTTCCGCCTTCGCCGCCGCCAGACTCGACTCCAGCGTGAATTCTCCGCGATACCCGATCTCCCTGAGCGCCACCACTACCGGCCCGAAGTCGATATTCATCGTGAACGGCAACCCGTGGCTGTCGTGCCACTTGTCGTTGTCGTGAAGGTGAAGCGCAACCACCCTCGGCCCAAGCTCCCTTATCATCGTCGCCGCGTCGGTTCCAAGCCCCTTCATCTCCGCATGTCCCACGTCAACGCACGCCGCCATGAAAGGATCGTCAAGCGCGTCCACGTGTTCCCGGAAGCTCTTTCCGTCCGAGCAGGCCGCCGGCGCCGCGCGATTCTCCGCTCCGTTCCAGTTCCACATGTTTTCGGTGGCGATGATGACGCCGAATTTCTTCGCGACGGGAAGGAGCCCGCGGAACATTTCCGCGTTTTCCAGGGCGTTCTTGTTGTTGTCGGGGTGAATGACGCAGATCTTCCCGCCTGCCTCGGCCGTGCACTCAATCGCAACCGGCAGCAGCGCCTTCATCTCGTCGCTCACCACCGGGAACGGCGCGTGGGACTGGTTGCAGATAATCCCGTTCTCGAGGCCGATTTTTCTCAGTTTTTCCGCCAGTTTCAACGCGGAATCTCTCGTCTCCAACGGGTGCCCGGTGATCCGCCGCTTCCCGGTGCTCCAGTCGTAGGAACCCATCGCGAACATCGAGAAGTCCCAGCAGTCGAAGCCGGCTCTTGCCACCAGCTCAACCGCTTTTTCCATTCCCACCGCGCCCGCGATACTGTTTATTTCAGTTGAAGTTTTCAATTTTCGTCCTCCCCATTATTAACAATCATTTCTACCGCGCAGGTCAACCCCGGCATATTACGTTCCAGTACCCGGTCTTGTTTGATCCGACACGTTTAATCAGTCTCTTATCCGTTAGCTTCTTGATTGCTCTTTGAACGGTTGCCTGAGACACGCCGATTTTACCGGCAATCTCGCTTTTAGAGTACTTCTGGGCGCTGTCGAGGACTTCAAAGACTGCTTTTTCATTCCTTGTAAGTCCTTCCGTTATCGACTCATTTATCGAATCATTTATCGAATCATTTGATCTGATAAATTCAAAAGTGAACCCGAACGCGTTGTTGCTGTAACGGTAACTGTTCTCGCCGCAAAGGCGGAAAACGCGTTCAAATCCCGTGCCGAATGCGTCGATAGTCTTGTTATAATACAGCACCGTCGCAATCAAAGGATTACGGATCATCGAGCCTTGCTCCCCGTTTGCAAACATCTTCGGGTCGGTTCCCGGAACAAGCGGACCGGGGTTGTAGATATGCACTCGCGTCGGGGTGATATATATTTCATTGGACGAGGAAGGATTCACCTTCATATGGGCAAAACTGTTTACGATGATTTCACGAAATGCCTCGACAGGTATTTCCGGTGTTTCCACCCGCTCCAGCCCGCGGATTTCCGCTTTCCAGCGGATATTATTTGTTACATATTTTACTGCCTCTTCAATGCACTCAAAAATATTACCGCGAAACTGTTTCAAATCGCTGAAACTGATCCGCTCGTCGGTGGGATAAGTCGCAAGCTTCAACAGAAGCGGTTTTTTATTCGAAAACAGGTAAAAACCGGCATTGTTCAGTTTGTCATCGCTTAGCAGTTCGAGTTTTGCAAGAGTCGTTCGTACGTCGCGGTAAAGAAAAGGAATGCGTCCGCTCTCGTTGCCCTGATTCACGTACCGGATTAACAGGTCCTCGTCGACGTCGTCGATTCCGTATTCCGTTGCCTCCTTTTCCCATTTGGAGTAATCATAATTTTTCCCGAGAAAGAATGCCCCGAGCTGCGCGTTGGTCATAACCAAATCTTCGTCGTCCGAGCGAATGTAATACCTGCCATATGCGGAATAAGGCGTATCTTCCCCTTCAGCCTTCACGGAAACAATTTGTTTTCCGTCTTTGGTCAGGACTTCGATAGCCGGCACAACCGCGGGCTTCAAATGTTCTTTAATTGCACGGGAAATATCTGAAGTCGTATGACCTCCAACAGTCAAGCCGGCAACAGTTCCGTCATTTTTTACACCAAAATACACCGTTCCAAAACCCGACTTGTTCAGCATTGAGGCAAGCGAGATAACGCCCTCTTTCAGTTCGCTTGTTGTTTTTTTGAACTCAATGGTTTCACATTCACGGTTTGTCATCACACACCTCCTTATCGATGCCTTTATTATATCATTTATCGAATCATTTATCAAGTCATTTATCGAGTCAAATTGGCGAGAATTTAAAACTGTCAACGTGGCCGCTTATATGTGCTTTCTGATCGTTATTCGTATTTGTCTATCCGAATAGCAAAAACGAGGCCGTTTCAGCCCCGTCTTCTCAGAAATATAGATTAATCTATCTTTTCATTAACATCCAAACAAAACACAGAATCACAATTATCACAAAAACAGCTGCGCTGATTACCTTTATAAGCAATTGTTTTTTGCTTCTGTCCGCGTTACAGGTTGAATCGACTTTATGTTCTGCTTCCTTAATGTCGTTCACGCTGTAATCGGCACCGCAGTTTGCGCAGTGAAAGTACGGAACGGTAAAACTGATGTTCCCGGCAAGACTGCTGGCAAAGCCTAAGCTAAAGTCGTAACCGGATGCTTCTTCCGAACGGGAATCAACAACGCTTTCCTTATAATCCACCTCTAAAAGCCGGTTACATTTCGGACAGTAGTGCTTTTTCAAGCGTACAAAAGCCAAATCTTCTTCGTATATTTTTCCGTGAATCATTTCATGAAATCCTTCTATAACGGCGGTCTTCCCGCTCAACTCATCCTTCCGATCAGGTAGAAATACGCGACGGCGGGAATCCGATAAAGCGTGGTCTCCTTTCGCTGCGTCAATCCGAAATCGCCGGGATCTTTGGTGATGACGTAACCCGGAGTGTCCTTCATCCCGAACACCACAATGCCGTCACTGTCCCTGATAGGCGAGTTGTTCCGGTATTTCGCCTCAATATACTGGAGATCCACTGCGTTTTCCTGCACGACAATATCAATTTCCTGCCCTGTTTCGCTGCGGCTGTACCCTACAGTATAAAGATTTTCATCAAGTCCTTCGAAGTAATCGCGCGTGTGCTTGTAAGCGATTGTTTCGATTGCGGCACCCAACTCCGCCGGATTTGATTCCACATCGACCGTCCGCGTGACAGCGCATTTGATTCCGTAATCCGAAATGTGAATCTTTTTCCTCGGCTTCAGCGGTTTCTTCCCGCCGATGTTCAGCTGCTCCGAAACATAAATCAGGTTGGCTTTTTCGAGCGCCTCAATGTACCGTCCGCAGGTCGCTCTGTCGATTGCCAGATTCTTTGAAATTGTATCGACGCTGATCGCCTCGGAGGTGCCGAAGCAGAAATAAGCGTAAAGATTTGAGAGGGCGTCGACGTCGCGAATGTCAAATGAACGCGGAATGTCCTGGCGAATCGCTTTTGCCACGACCTGATCGCGAAGCAGGCGGCTGATATACGCATAGTTGTCGCTGCGGGCAAACTCCGGGAATCCGCCGATCTTCATATAGCGGATCATCTCCATGTAGAGCTTTTCGAGTTTCAGATAAACCCCGGTTTGCTCGGGAACCGTCAGCTTGTGCATTTTAAAGACGTCTATGGGAGGAATGTCGACCTCTTTCCCGTTCATCGCGCAGAATTCATAGAATGACATTGTGGGAATCTTCAGCGTGAAAAATCTGCCCGAACCGCTGTCGTCGCTCTCCTTCTCGATTTCTACCGACGCCGAGCCTGTGACCATAACGTGAACGTTTCGCTTCAAATCGTAAAGTTTCTTTATGTAATTCTTCCACGCCTTGTCTTTTTGGGCCTCGTCCACAAAAAGGTAGAAATCGTCGCCGTCATATACGTACTTTGAGTAGATTTCCACGACCTCTTTGATTGCGATTCCGTCGTTCGGGAATTCATCGAGCGTGTAAAAAAGAATTCGCTCCGGCCTGACTCCGTCGTTTAAAAGCTTGTCGATGGCCTGAAACATCATCGTCGATTTTCCTACGCGGCGGGGTCCCGACAATACCGGGAAGCGCCGGATCTCATTAAAGAAGACTTCGCAAACTCTTTTGTATACGCTGCGCTTGAATTCAGGCGCAAGCCCGTCCTCCACCTTTCCCGTCGTCCACCACGTATTCTGCACCTGCAGATTCCTCAAAATATCGGTTTCATTTGTAATCGGCACGGTTTCAACACCTCCTTTCGGATGTATTGTAGCATATGACAAGCGTTGAATCAATAGGTTTTGCTGATTGTAATCCGCAAAATCTGTCGGAATATGTTGAACGTAATCCGCAAAATCCGGCAGAATATGCTGAACGTAATCAACAAAATCCGGAATTACCGGCCTACCACGCCAGTTTTGCGCTCCTGCAGCAGGATTCCGCGAGAACAGTGGCTTTTGGCAAAAAACAGGTGCCGGGATTATCTCGCGGCACCTGAAAACGGTTTTGTTTGGTTGTAAAGAGCTTGTTTATTTCGTCTTCGCGCGTTTCCTGTTTTTCAACAGAACCACTCCGAGGAAGGCAAAACTCGCGAACGTGAAGACAACCCATACTTCAAGTCCTTTGTCGTCTGTCGCAGGCGAAGGAACCTTTTGTACGGCCGCGAAGGTTGCGGTGTATTCCGCCGCGCCTGTTACCTCGGAGATCTCCTGATTCCATCCGGCGAAAGCGTAGGTGTAGTCGGCGTCTTCTGCTTTGGCCGGAGTCTCTCCGGTATATTCGGGAATTTCGCCGTACGCGACAGTTAAGGTTTGAAGCACCGTTCCGTCTTCGTTCTTGAATGTGACAGTGTATTCGTTAACTGTCGTGCTGTAGGTCGCTTTATAAGTTGCCTCGCCGGTTACAGGCGAAATTTCGGGGCTCCAGCCTGAGAAAGTGTAAGTGAACTGTGCGTCTGCCGCCTTTGTCGGATCGGCGTGAACCGGAGTCTCGCCGTACTCGACCGTAGTCCTGTCAATCTCTGCTCCGTCATCCTGCTGCCAGATCACGGTATAGCTCTGCTTCCCGCTCGAATAGACAGCGGTGTAAACGACATTCCCGGTGACGTCCGCAATTTCCGGAGTCCATCCGGTGAACGTGTAATTGTATTCAGCGTCTGCTTCGCGGGTCGGATCGGCGGGTTTAGCTATTTCGGAAGCCGGCGTCCCGTAATCATAGAGAGCTTCCTCCATTAATACTGTCGTGCCGTCGTAGTCGACAAACTTGACGGTGTACTGATTTACGGTACTGCTGTACGTCGCAGTGTAGGTCTTGTCTCCGGTCACAGATGTGATTTCAGGTGACCAACCCGCGAAGGTGTAGGTGTACTGCGCATCTGCCTCTTTGACGGGCGTTTCACCTGTGTACGAAGGCATTTCTCCGTAAGGCACCTTACTGCTCTGAAGTACCGTTCCGTCTTCGTTGACGAACTTGATCGTGTACTCGTTCGTTTTATTGCTGTACGTCGCGGTGTAGGTCTTGTCCCCGGTCACGGTCGTGATTTCGGAATCCCAACCCGCAAAAGCGTAGGTGTACTGCGCGTCTGCCTCTTTGGTCGGAGTTTCGCCCGTGTATGAAGGCGTTTCACCGTAAGGCACTTTGCCGCTCTGAAGCACCGTCCCGTCTTCGTTTACGAACTTGATCGTGTACTCGTTCGTTGTGTTGCTATACGTCGCGGTGTAGGTCTGGTCCCCGGTTACGGATGTAATCGCAGGTGACCAACCCGCGAAGGTGTAGGTGTACTGCGCATCTGCATCCTTGGTCGGAGTTTCACCCTCGTAAGAAGGCGTTTCGCCGTAAGGCACTTTTCCACTCTGAAGTACCGTTCCGTCCTCGTTTACAAAACTAATTTCAAACGACTGAATTATGAACGAGGCTGAAATAACCACGTCAGCGGCAGGCATTTCAAATGTGTATTTGCCATCTCCGATAGACGTGACAGAAACATCTCTGGCGCCTTTCTTGACCGTCAGTTCGTCAAGTTCGTACATATAGTCAGCTCCGGTTTCAATCGTAACCAACGTTCCGGGTTCGATGCCGGACAGTGAAGACGTCCCTTCAACAGACGCGGAAACACTTCCGTGTTCAGAATCTTCCACCGTGATATCGTAGGAGAAGAACCCGAGCAGAGCTTCTCCGTCTTCATCAAGTCTGACTCCGTAGTTTGGATCATCGCTAAAGAAATTCGTTGCAGCGCCATTCCCGGAAAGCCCGCTTGTGAAAACAACCGGCTCCGTTCTGGTCGGAGTTCTTTCAGTCGTCACACCAATGTAGGAATCTGTCAAGTCCCCAACCGCTGTAATTAACGTATTCCCCGGCAGATAGAGATTGTCCGGAATCTTCGCGTCGTCACTTCCGCTCGTATTGTCGGTGATAATGATCCTGCCGGACATTTTAGCGCTTGACTCGGGGAAATATATAGTGTGACCGGAGTGGCCATCGAAACTATAGTATACTGGTTCTGTTTTTTCCAAATACGGAAGCCATATTCCGCCACCATGTCCTCCTGCAGTATTTCCGGTGATGGTGCAATCTTTTATATCGATAGTGCCCGGATAATAAATCTTCGTTCCTTCATCTTGACCCAGATCCAATGTTAAACAACACCATGGCATACAGATGCCTCCGCCGTCTCCTCCCGCGGTATTATCGGTGATAGAAACATTACCGGAAAGCTCAAAATGGTATATGGCCGGAACAAGTAGCCCGCCGCCGTCTTGATCCGCACTGTTGCCGGTAATGCTGCCTCCCGTAATAATGATCGTATTGTGGGTCGGAAGGGTAACTTGAGCACTGTTGTCATCCAAAAGAGAAACGCTCCATGAAACCGTAGACCAGCCTGACAGAGCGCCTCCGGATCCCCAATCTCCTATTGCTTTATTATATGCGATAGTTCCGCCGGACATTTCGAAGTTCCCACGCGACATATAAATGGCTCCGCCGCCTCCGGCAACGTTGTACGAGATTTCTCCGTCTATCAGGTTGAACGTTCCGCCGTATCTGGAACATACGGCGCCGCCATGGCAGTGAACATTTCTCGTGATAACACCGTTTTCCACAGTGAAGACGGCATTGTCACTGACCGTCATTCCCAAATCATTGCCATCTCTAAGAAGTTGTTCGAACCGGTCAGGCTGTCCCGGACGGTGGTAATGGTAATTTCTTCCCGAGTTACATGTAATAATGCCGCCCTTCATCGTGAAAGAGCCATCTTTACCGACAACGCACACCGGTCCGGCGCCCGCCCATGTGCCGTCATCCTCCTCAAAATCATTGACGTAACCAACATTCCCGGCAATCATTCCACCAAACATGACAACGGTTCCGTTGCGGATATCTATACCGCTGCCTCCTGTAAGCGTTCCGGCTTCCATATAGAAAGAGCCGCCCTGTAAGACCGTTACTTTGCCCGTGACCGCACCGCCTCTGACCTCATACACGGTCTCTCCGTCAATCGGGTCTGTATATGTGAGATTGTTGTGGGTGGAAGTCGGATTGCTGTCAATAAGCGTCAGGCTGCCTCCGGAATTACGCGGTATATCGATTCCGCCGCGAAGGACAAACCCATGTAGGTCAAGGGTGGCCACCGTCGTGACGGTTACGCCCCCTTCAATGTCCCGCCCAAGTCTTGCAGTTCCTCCGGCGTCTAGAGCCTCCTGAAGGTCTTCGTTTGTATATACATTCGTGACCGAACCTGCTCTCGGCGTTTCGGCAGCCTCGGTCGCAACCAGCGGTGTCATGCTGATCAAAAGGCATATAGCCAGTATCAGCCCGGTTATCCTCTTTGTTTTCATAGTATCTGCCCCCCCTTGAGTTCCCTGTCCGATGCATATCACGTAAATACAATTGCTTGAATATATTATGCTACAGATCGCCTCTTTTTTCAAGGTCTGAAATCGCTTTTCAACCTATTTTTAGACTAAATTTTCAACTATGGCCCGCCTTGTCACATTCCCGCCACTCTGTCCTTGAGCGCATCCGCCTGCTTCTTGATCTCGGGCGGCAGTTTCTCGAACTGCGCCAGGTGGGTCTCGATTTCCGCAGCTTCCTGCTCCCAGGCCGCCTTGTCGATGGCGAGAAGGGACTTCAGCGTCTCAACGTCGATTCCCGAGTCCTCAAGGTCGATGTCCTCGGGGCGCGGCTCGTAGCCCACGGCGGTCTTCACGGCGTCCGCATTCCCGTTGCAGCGGGCCAGAATCCACTGCAGCACGCGGAAGTTGTCGCCGAAGCCGGGCCAGATGAAGTGACCCTCGCTGTCGGTACGGAACCAGTTCACGTTGAATATCTTCGGCGGGTTCGGGATCTTTTTGCCCATCTCCAGCCAGTGCGCGAAGTAGTCGCCCATGTTGTAGCCGCAGAAAGGCTTCATGGCCATCGGGTCGCGTCTCACAACGCCCACAGCGCCGGCAGCGGCAGCGGTTGTCTCGGAAGCCATCGTCGAGCCCACGAAAACGCCGTGTTCCCAGTCAAAGGACTGGTATACTAAAGGCGCGACTTTTGCTCTTCTGCCGCCGAAAATGATTGCGGAAATCGGCACGCCCTTGGGGTCTTCCCAGTTCGGCGCGATGCAGGGACAGTTCTTCGCGGGGGCAGTGAAGCGTGAATTCGGGTGCGCCGCCTTCACGGGTTTGCCCTCTTCGTCCACCGTTCCCGGCGTCCAGTCGTTCCCCTTCCAGTCGATCGCGTGTTCGGGCGCGGGGGTGCCCATGCCTTCCCACCAGACCGTGTTGTCTTTCTTGTCGATGGCTACGTTCGTGAAAATCGTGCCTTCTTTGCAGGTCATCAGCGCGTTGGGGTTGGACTTCATGCTGGTGCCGGGCGCCACGCCGAAGAAGCCCGCCTCAGGGTTCACGGCCCAGAGCCTGCCGTCCTCGCCGATTCTCAGCCATGCGATGTCGTCGCCCACCGTCCACACCTTGTAACCCATGTCGCGGAACTTTTTGGGCGGGATGAGCATCGCCAGGTTGGTCTTGCCGCACGCGCTCGGGAACGCCGCGCACACGTACTGCTTGTTGCCCTGCGGGTCTTCAATGCCGACGATCAGCATGTGTTCAGCCATCCAGCCCTCCTTGCGGCCGAGCCAGCTGGCGATCCTCAGCGCGAAGCACTTCTTGCCGAGAAGCACGTTCCCGCCGTAGGCCGAGCCGTACGACCAGATCGCGTTGTCCTCCGGAAACTGGCAGATGAACCTTCTCTCGGGGTCCACCTCGCCCTTCGCGTGAAGGCCCTTGATATAATCCGGCGAGTCGCCAAGCTGCTCCATCGCGATCCGGCCCATTCTGGTCATGATCCGCATGTTGAGCACAACGTAAATGCTGTCGGTGAGTTCGATGCCGACCTTGCTGAAAGGCGAGCCGGCGGAGCCCATTATATAGGGAATGACGTACATCGTCTCGCCGCGCATGGACCCCCAGAAGTACGTTCCGAGTTTTGCGTACGCGAAGCTCTTCTCCATCCAGTTGTTGCTGGGGCCGGCGTCTTCCTTGTGCTCGGTGCAGATAAAGGTGCAGTGTTCGACGCGCGCGACGTCGTTCACGGCGGTTCTGTGGTAGTAGCAGCCGGGAAGTTTCTCCTGGTTCAGCTCGATCATCTCGCCTGTCGCGACCGCCTCTTTAAGAAGCCGGTCTCTCTCCTCTTCGGAGCCGTCCAGCCAGACGATCTCCTTCGGCTGCGTCATAAGGGCCATTTGCGCGACCCACTCGTTCACGTATTTGTTGTTGTACATGTCAGCATCTCCTCTCCTTCCGGACGCGGCGTTGCGGGGTGCGAAGTCCGCTCTCCCGCAATTTTCGCGTGCGAAAACAGCATATACATTTTTATTATACTCCTTTTGCCGCCGGCGGGCAAGGGAAAAACTGAGGAAAAATCGCAATTCATTTTCCGCCTCATTCATTGACTTTTTCCTTCAAATCCGCTACAATATCATCAACAAAACAAGGCTTTAAGACCCGGTGACCCCATTCACGCCGCATGAATTCCACGGCGGAAATTAAGTTGCCGGCGTAACGCAAGGAGGCTTTATGAATAATCCATCGGTAAGCGAAAACAGAGGCAGCGCGTACAAGAACATGCCGGTCGGCGCCGTCGACGCACTCGGAAGAAGGATTCCCGAACCCGGAATTTCCTCTACGGAAAGGGAAAATTCCACGGTCGGGCTTTTCTATTTTCTGTGGCTCTGCTGCGGCAACAAACATCTTTACAACATTTCCGAAATTACGGACGCGGACCCCGAGGCCGGCTACAAAACCGACGACCCCAAGTGGGGCGGCATCGGCGACATGCACTACTGGGGCGAGCCCTTCTACGGCTACTATTCCATGGACGACGAGTGGGTCATCCGGCGCCACATGAAGCTCATCATGCAGGCGGAGATCGACTTCCTGTTCTTCGACACCACCAACGCGGTGATCTACGAGCCGGTCTGCCACCGTGTCATGAAGGTCCTTCAGGAGTACGCGCGGCAGGGGTTCAAGATTCCCAAGGTCATGTTCTACACCAACACGCTGTCAGGGCGGACGGTCCAGAGAATCTACGAGGAATTCTACAAGCCGGGGCTCTACCGCGAGACGTGGTTTGAGGTGGGCGGGAAGCCGGTCATCATCGCCATTCCCGGGGAGTGCTCCGACGAGGTGAAGGAGTTCTTCAACATCAAGCTGTCCCAGTGGCCCAACGAGCCCACCAAGCAGGGCGGATGGCCGTGGATGGACTTCGAGAAGCCGCAGCGCGTTTTCGAGAATCTCGACGGCGAGCCCGAGAGCATCAACGTTTCCGTGGCCCAGCACCCGCAGATCCGCTTCGGCGACAGCGTCATGTACGGCGAGACCACCAACTGCGGCCGCGCCTGGCACGACGGCGACAACGACAAGGGCGAAAACGCCTGGATCAAGGGCCTCAACCTGGCGGAACAGTTTGAGCGCGCCCTCGAGACCCACCCGCCCGTGGTGCTGGTCACAGGCTGGAACGAGTGGATCGCCGGCCGCTGGCAGGGTCCCCCCGAGAGGCCGATCATGTTCGTGGACTGCGCCAACTACGAGTTCAGCCGCGACATCGAGATGATGCGGGACGGCTACTTCGACAACTACTTCATGCAGCTCATTTCCTACGTCAGACAGTACAAGGGCACCCGCGGCGTCGCGCCGGCTGCTTGCGGCGAGAAGACGGTTTACGAGGGCTTCACAGACGGCGCTTTCAGGCGTTCCTGCCTGGGCTGGACCGACGAGATCCGGTTCGAGAACGCCACGATGCGCACGTCGATCAAGCGCGTCACCGTCTCCCACACGGAAAAAGATTTGAAGTTCGAGATCGAGGCCTCCGAAATTCCCGAAAGAAGCGGCGCGTTCTTCAACATTTTCGTCTCCGTAGGTGAACGGGCTGGCTACGATTTCATATTGAATTACGTTCCCGAAGGCGCGGCCGTGAAGGACGGCGAGGCGCTTGTGGCGAGAATTGTCCGCCCCGATCCGTATTCTGTTGAAATGCGCGACGTTCCCGTTGAGCGGCCCTGCGACCGGCTCGACAACGTCTTCGTGATCGGCGAAAATGCCCTTGAAATAGGCGAAAACACTGTCACGGTCACGGTTCCTCTCACCGTGCTCGGCCTCGGGCCCGACGTGAATCCGGAAGGCAAGGCAGACGAGATTTGGTTCAAGGTGGCGGACTCCACCGAGCCCTACAAGGTGATCGACGACTTTTACGACAAGGGCGACGTGCTGCCCATGGGCCGCGCCGGATTTGTATATCGAATGGATTATAAACAGCCCTAAAGATTCGCTCCAAAGGAGATTGCGAAAATGGAACAATTTGACGAAAATCTGCTCAACATTGAGTCCTACGAAGTGGTCGGAAAGCTCCCGGACCCGTTCCTGTTCGACGACGGAACGCGCGTGAAGGACGTTGCCGAGTGGCCGCGCAGGCGTGCGGAAATGTTCAAGACCGCGGTGGAGCTCCAGTACGGTACGATTCCCCCCGAGCCCGAGTTTCTCGAGGTCGAAAACACATATTCCGGCGGGAACGCCGCGTCGTTCATCGTCAGGACAGGCACCCGCAGGAAGCCCGTGAGTTTCAGGCTGAAGGTCATCTTCCCTAAGAGCCGCAACAGGCCCGTGATTGTCGACGGCGACCTGTGCTTCAACTACGCGATGAACGACGGCTTCATCAGGGCGGCAACGGACCTCGACATCGGCTGGGCCCTTTTCGACCGTACCGAGCTCGCCTACGACCTGCCCTGGGTCAACGAACGGCGCGGTCCCCTTTTCGAGACCTATCCCGAATACACCTTCGGCTCCCTCGGGGCGTGGGCCTGGGGCTACATGCGGGCCGTCGACGCCCTCGAAAAGCTCGCCCTGCCTTCGGTCGACCTCGGTGCGATCGCTTTTTCGGGCCACTCAAGAGGCGGGAAGACTGCCGCCCTCGCCGGAGCCATAGACGAACGCGCCGCCTTCGTGAACCCTAACGCCACCTGCGCCGGCGCATGCGGCTGCTACAGAGTTCACGTCACCGCGTCAAGCAAGGATGTGCCTACTTTCAGGAGCGAAACCCTCGCCGACATCACAAGGGTGTTCCCGCAGTGGTTCGGCCCCGACCTTCACCTCTACGCGGACCGCGAGAACGAGCTTCCCTTCGACACCCACTTCCTGAAGGCAATGGTAGCTCCGCGCGTGCTCTTCGTGTCTGAAGCTGCCGAGGATTTCTGGTCGAACCCTGTCGGAAGCTGGCACTCGTCAGTGGCCGCCGCAGAAGTTTTTGATTTTCTCGGCGTGCCGGAAAATATGTACTGGTACTTCAGGAAGGGAACCCACTTCCACAAAGCCGAAGACGTCGCCGCGTTCGCCTCGATCATCGCCCACCACGTCGACGGGAAGCCCCTCCCCGACGTCTACTTCAAGACCCCGTTCAAGTCCTTCGAAAAGATCTACGACTGGGAAAAACCGTAAATCAGTTTGGCGGCGCGTACGTTATCCGGCGCATCCGGTATAAAAACAGACACAAAAAGAGCTGCCCGGCAATCCGGCCCTTGAGCCGAATCACCGGACAGCTTTTTACATGGAGATGTCAGATTTCAGACATTCCCGGGTTAAGACTCAGTTTCAGACCTCACGGAAAATGAGTATCGGAAGACCGCCCATGATTGTGACCGCATCCGCGGCGATATCGCTGAGCTTCGTAATGACCATCACGTCACCGTGTATCACGGCTTCAGACGCATTCTCGGGCGCCACAAGACCTTCGGTGGTATTGCTGAGATATACCACGTCATCCACGACCGTATACACGCCTTCGACCAGGTTCCCCATGTACATATCCCGAACGAGCGCGTCCATAATAGTTTCCAGACCAATGACTAACATCGGATTGGTGTCCATGAGATATGCTCGTAATGCAGCTTTGACAATATTGTCCACTGTCGTCTTTGCCTCATCAGTCGCGAGCCTCGCGGCGAACGTTCCGTCGGAGTTGAAGTCGAGCGCCACGGGCAGCATCACGCCGTCCAGTTCCAGATATTCGACAACGCCGGCGTACTGGTTGCCCTCGAGTTTTGAAGCGGCAAGATCCTTGAACAGAGCTGCTTCGACCTCGCGCACCCATGTGCCCTGAATGTCATTGGCCAGAATGTAATCCTTCGGATTCTTGAGACCGTCGCGGTAGATCTTGGCGGAGTTGCCGTATTTAATCATTGCCATCGTAAGCTTGGCGAGGTTGGCATCCGATCCGTTCTGCATCGAGGCAGCGTAGGACTCTATGCTGTACTGAAGTGTGTTGCTGATTGCGTTGTCATCCGCATCGTAAACAGTCGCGTAAATGGGCAGACTCATCTGCGCTGCGTTGAGTCCGTTGAACGTTGCGTAGTACGTATTGGCAGCGTCGGCCGCAGTAAATTCGCTGCTATCAATCGTCCAATTGCCTTCATCGCTGGTAATCTTGATCTTGAGACCTTCGATGTCCGCCGCTTCGAATTTGAACCTTACCGACACGGTATCGCCCAGCAAAAGCGCCGCGGTTTTCCATGCAGCGGTAGCGCCGTCAATAACAGCGTATTCGGAATCGAGAATATCAGTCAGTTCCGGATCGACCGGGGTACCGTAAGCGGCCGTATAAAGATCCAGACTTCCGTTTGCGGGACTGCCGGCGTTATGTCCGGTATAGTTCTGCGATGCGGCTCCGTAATTAAGAAGATCCACCAGCAGCGTCCTCAACTCTTTATTCACGTAGCCGGGATAGTTGTTCAGCAAGTTTCGGCAGTATCTGCTGATGCTGTAGGGCAGCTTGCCCGACGTATAAGTCACTCCGCCGATATCAGCCGAAAGTGTGGCAAATATCGTATCGCCCATCATGTCCGGAGAGATATTCTTGAAATTGAACACGAGTTTGCCGTTGTCGACCCTGTAGTCGGTGACGACCGTTTCGTTTCCGTTGAGAGTGAACGTCGCTTTGATGTTTTCCGCACCTGCCTCGAGAAGAGCCTCGGGCGCCTTGAAATTGAGCGAGATACCGTCGGTGAGCGTCACGGAAGCGCTGCTGAATTTAACGATGTCGCTCTTTTCGGAATTGCCCATAACGATACCCGAGTACGGGAACCAGTCGCGTGCAAAAGAGACGCCGTTCAACCAGAATTCAGCGCCAAGCGCGATATTCTCGCTTAAAGGATGGTTCCATCCGCCGACCGTACCCACTTCGTCTATCATCTCGACAAGGTATTTGCCTGAGGCAAACTCATCGCCGAAGTCAATAATCAGATTCTGGCAATCTACGTGGCTCGACACCACCACCGTCGTCAGCGGAGTTCCGGCAACCGTAGTAGCGTAATCCGTGTCCCACTGATAGAGATTGCACACCAGTCTGAGGGGAGTGTCAGCAGATTCTCCCCATCTCGGAGCGCGACCGAGGATGAATTTCTTAAGTGTTTTGCCTGAGGGAACGTTGAAGCTGACGCCAACCGACGATGCCTGGTTAAACGCGAACGGGCTGGAGCTGGCTTCGGATGCGAGCATGAACGGTATTTCGTCGGGCTGTTCCTCAAGCACCTCGGCGTTTGCCGGAACATCCGTTCTGATAATATAGAACAGTGCGGTGCCGTAAGACGGATCCTCTGAGGGAAGCTGCCCCTGAGTGTTATAGCCTTCGTATACGCCGGTGAGTCTGGTATAAGAGCTGGCGCCGCCTATTTTAGTCGACGCAGCGGGAATGAAATAGCCCGGAGCCGCCGGATCCGGCGTAAAGATCATTGTATAGTTGCCCGGCTCAAAGACCTTGCCGAAATTGATAGTCTGGAAAGCGTCGCCGACGGAATAGAACAGGCCGGTGGCAAGCACCTCCATGTCTGAATTGAGAAGCGTGGCGTTAAACCCTGTGCCCGGAGGGCTAAAAACGAAGATACCCATTTCATACCAGTTGTAGTCGACCTTGAAATCAAGCTGGAAGAAAGCGTTTGTTTCTTTGGTAAAGTTTACTGCCCACCATCCGGTATACCACGGGCTGTTCCAGTAATGACGCACGGTGACGAATCCTTCGCCCTGATCGGTGAGGCCTATCGCGACGGAAGCGCTTTGCAGGTCGCCGCTGCTGTCGCCGTCACAGACGGCGGTAACGACGCAGTGCTGTCCTTCGAGAAGCGTGGAGGCGCCTAGCACGAAATAATAATTCGGCTGATCAAATGTCGGGCGCCACACTACAGTATAAATTCCGGGGCCGTATGTATAGTCGAAAACGACCTCTGCTCCACTGTCACCGACGTATCTGTTTTCTTCCGACTCAAGGAAGTTCATATTTTCGTCGTAGAGGTCGAGCGTCATATCGACGCCGTATGCGCTGGCGTAAGATACAGCCCAAATACTGTTCCAGTTTGCGTCTGCTCTAAATTCCATGCTGATAGATTTGCCGGTAGTGGCGGGATTCATCCACCAGCCTGGCGTCCATGGATTTTCCAGGGTGGCATCACACAGCCACTGCCAACCGGTTGCGGCAGCCTCGGCGGGAATGATTGCGAGAGCAAAAAGCATCGCAACGGCCAGCATTAAAGAAATGATTTTTTTCATAACAGATTTCCTCCTTTTGCCGTGCACGGCTCATTTGTCGAAGTTGTCATCCGGCAGCTCGATGCTTGACGTGATGACGTCCTTGTCGGAATTTACAGTTACAGTAATCTCCGGCTCAACAAACTTTTCCTTAATTTCCATTGATATTCAACTCCTGTTCCGCTGTTTAAGCGGAGCAGCCGGCCTGTTATTTATTTAAGCCGACAGATGAAAAGTCATACTTGTGCTTATTGTACAAGAGTCGCAGCCGTTTGTCAACAATAAATATAATAAAGTAGTCACGAACGGGATTGTCGTCTTTCTCCCCTAAACGTTTTCTGTGCGTGAATAATTTAAAAGCCCGGGTTTGCCTAAAACAAGGCAAACCCGGGCCTTCCCCAACCTAAATGCAAGGCAACTTGAAATCCACCCGTTATTGCTTCTTTTTCTTCGCCTTCACCGCGAAAACGGTCACCACTGCCGCAACGGCCAGAACCGCCGCGACGCCGCCCGCGATCAGCCACGTAACGAGCTTCCCGTCAATTCCCTTCTTTCTGGGATTCACGGCAGGCTCCACCACCTCGCGCTCGTAGACCTCGCCGTCGCTCACAAATCTGAAGTTGAATCTGTCGTTCGGCGCGACGTCGCCGAGGTCCATGAACTCCATCACGTTGCCGGTCGAAGTCGAGTTGTCGGCCCACTTAAAGTCGAAATTGCAGCCCCTGCCGGTCTTTTCGCCAAGAGTCTTTTTGGCTACTTTTAGCGTAAACCTGTTTCCGTCAACGATCGCGTACTCTGCGGTGCCTACCTCTTTTGTGTCGTAAAAGCCGTTGCCGGTGAACTTCTCGACGGTCGCTTTTCCGCCGGAGCGGGAGCGGTTGATCACGTAGTCGTAGCCTTCCCAACCCGTTTTGCGGTTCATGTCGGTGTCGATGTAGAGGTTCATCCACGACGCGTCGTCCGCGGCGATAATGTCGTGAACGGTCGTCACCGTGAACCAGAGAGAGTCGCCGTTCTGAGTGACCTTCGCCTCGTCAAAATCGTTCCTGCCCGTGCCGTTGACGTAGCGGAAAGCCGCGTCGTAGCAGAGTGAGTTCCGGAATTCGACGTCGCCGATCGTGTCCCTGTATGCCGGCCCGACTTCTGCCCAGCCGTTTTCGCCCGCCGCAGTATCGACCGCCTGCTGGCCTGTCGCCGTCTTCAAAGAATCCATGCCCTTGTAGCGGCGGACGAAATCAACGAGCTGGTAGTAGTAGTTGTCGCCGAAGCCTACGCCGTCGCGTATTTTCATGGGTTCGCCGTCGCGGCTGAACTCCGGGTTGAATTCGTCCACGTAGCAGACGTTGTCAACGGGCGTGTTTGCGATGAAGTTCGACCCTCTCGTGTTGCCTGCGATCCACTCGTTCCAGCCGGTCACGAAAACGCACGGCGGCGCCTGTTCGAGGGCGTACTCCGCCTGAGACGCGAAGCCCGTTCCCCACGGCGTGCTCTCCAGATAAAACTCAAAATTCTTCTGCCCGTTTGTCGGCTGCTTTCCGAGCACAAAGCTCCTGCCCTTGCTCGACGACGAATGATGGCCGAGCGACACCGCGAGCTGCTCGAATTCGCCCGCGACGTTCCTGCCCTTGTACATATATTTCTGACCGTTTTCGTCCAGATTCAGCTCCTCGATCCAGTTCCAGTAGCCGTCCTTGTCGCACCATGCCCAGCATCCGCGCACCTCGAAATCCTCCAGGAACTTTTTCGTCTCCCTCGACGCGCCCTCAAGGTTGCCCAGGATCAGCTTCTTGCCTTTCCACTTGTAGAAAAGTTCGTCGTATTTTTGCAGCCCCTCCTCGGAATAGACCGTCTTCCGCAGCTCGGCGACGTCCGTGTTCAGCGTCTTCGGGTTGTCTCCGGTCAAAAAGCAGATCTGCGGCGTGTGGCCGCCCTCTTTTCTGATCTGAAGCCACGTGTCGAAAAGCGCCTTGTGCCCTTCCGGGAAAACGACCGCGTTCGAGACGTCGAGGAAAATGAAATCAAATCCCGCCGCGTCAAGCATGTAAGCGTGTTTTCTGTAGACCCACGTGTCGGTGTTCCTGTAGTACCCGAAATACGGCTCTGCCCACCAGGCCTCGCCTCCCTGCTTCGTGAGGTACGACTTAAGGCCGTCCACGCCCTGTTCCAGGAAGATCCGCGTGTTGTCCTGCACGTGAATTCCGGCTCCTGTCCAGCACAAAAAGTAGAAAATGCCGACGCTCCTGTTTTCCTTCGGCGCTCCCGCTGCCTCCGCGATTGGCGTCGTGCGTCCGAGGTCGTCCGTGGCGACCCAGTTCGAGTAGTCGATGACCCGCTGTTCCTGAGCCTCGGGAAGGGACTGGTCCACCTCGGTGTAGTTGAAGGTCAGGTCGTCAATGTAGCCGCCGTGGCCGTCCGCGCAGATCAGGAACCTTCCCGCGCTCTGGACAGTCGACTTTTCGCTGACGACGGTGCCGGAGGCGTTCTTGAACGTCAGCCTGTTGCAGTAGTTCGCCACGCGGTAGTCGGTCGAATATTCGGGAACGCCGCCCTCTCCGCGCTCTTTTTCGCCGTTGTTCACGTAGCCGTCGCCGCCCTCGTACAGGACCTCCAGCTTCTCCTCGCCGTTGACCAGGACCGAGATCGTGTTGCGTCTGTCAAGAATCGTAATTTCGTCCGCATTCCCGCCCGCGAAAAGGCCGGTTATCGCGTTTTTCATCTCCGTGCCGGTCGACGCGTCAATAGCGGTCATGCAGCCGTCGGCGTTGAACGTGAAGCAGAGCGTAGCGTCCGAACTGTTCAGCGAGCTGAGCGTGTCGCGAAGAAGAACGCTGAGCGTCCCCCCGGTGACGAGAAGTTTGAACGAAAGCTTCCCCTCGCTGATGCCGTAGTCGTCGCCCAGGAACTCCTGGGAAGCCATCGTGTACTTTTTCCCGGCCTTGCATTTGAGCACGCCGCCCTCGACCTGAAAGCCCTGGTTCGACACGATTCTCAAACCGTGTTCCCGGTAATAGGTCTTGGTCTGGTCCGCCTCGAAGTCGAAGCGGTACTCATGGCGCGCCTTCACCGCCCACGCGGGAATCTCGGAGACCTCTTTGGCCCCCTGAGAAAGCTGAGAAAGCTCTCCGCCGCCTCCTGCCAGACTGCCTGTTTTCCCGGCAGGAACCGCCGTCAGCGCCAGAACTGCCGCCAGGAAAGCACACACAGCGCACTTTACAAAAGCCGCTAAAACGCTTTTCTTTCCGTTTTGTCTCATTTTTTGAAATCCTCCGTGAATCGAAAGCACTGGGTTTATTGTACAACAATCCTGCGGGATATTCAATTTCTATCCTAAGTTTTAAAGATAAAAAACGGACGCACCTCCGAAAAATGAAGGCGCGTCCGGCACATAAATCAGCCTGATATTCTTATACTTCTCTCAGCCTCGCCTTGAGCTCCGCCACCAGCATCGCGATGTCCTCGCAGGCGGTCTCGATGTCGAACTCGGTCTTAAGCGACTTGTCGCGCAGAGAGACCTCGACCACATCCCGGTCGCACGTTTTGGGGCTCACAACGACTCTCACCGGCACACCCAAAAGGTCGGCGTCGGCGAACATCGAGCCGGGGCGCACTTCCCTGTCGTCGTAAAGTACTTCCACGCCGGCCTTCGTAAGATCGTCGTACAGCTTTTGCGCGGTTGTTCTGACCTTTTCGTCGTCGTTTCTGAGGTTGCAGATCTCCACCTCCCACGGCGCCACGGAAATCGGCCAGATCGGTCCGTAGTTGTCGCAGCTCTCCTGGCAGATCGACGCCGCAAGCCTGCCCACGCCGATGCCGTAGCAGCCCATGATCGGGTACTGCGCCTCGCCGTTCGCGTCAAGGTAGGTCATATCCATGGCCTTCGTGTACTTGGTGCCGAGCTGGAAAATATTACCGATCTCGATGCCTTTTTTGATGGTGAGGGCCTTTTTGCCGCAGCAGGGGCACGTGGCGCCGGCGAACGTTTTGGCCACGTCCACAAACTTGACGTCGCCGCAGTCGCGCTTGATATTGAGGTTCCTGTAGTGGAAATCCGTCTCGTTCGCGCCGGATACAAGGCTCTCGATGCCTTCAAGAGATCTGTCGAAAACGACCGTCACGTTCTTCGGAAGTCCGATCGGCCCGATAAATCCCGCGACGATTCCGCACTCGTCCGTCACCGTGCCCGGATGAATTTCCTCGCAGAGGTAGTTCCGGAGCTTCGTCTCGTTGACGTCGAGGTCGCCTCTCACGAAAACGATTACGTACGCGTCGTCCTTGTTTTTCTGGTAAACCACGGCCTTGGCGAATTTCTCAGCCGGCACGTGCAGGAATTTCTGCAGCTCTTCGATGGTCGTGACGCCGGGTGTGCTGACCTTTTCAAGCTCGCCGGCCTCTCCGGGTTTGTTTTCGACGATGCACTCGGCCGCTTCCATGTTGGCGCTGTAGCCGCACTCAGG
>JAEEGG010007839.1_pt1 | contig 24446 bp, 14 predicted proteins | sample 9134161 | NCBI WGS metagenome assembly JAEEGG01 (sample SAMN16246543, study PRJNA631951) | gut metagenome | biome: gut microbiome; feature: rumen; material: CR-attached | host: Bos | place: Iran: Karaj | collected 2018-10
GTTCTCCCCACCCGACTCAAGTATCTCGAGTTGCTTGGGACTCCACCTTTTTTCTGCCATGTCTTTTCCTCGTTTCATGCCTTAACAATTTTGCGGTCTGTCTGAGCATGTATTCCAAAATCCATTAAACAATACACTGCCGTGGTTCAATTCTTCCGTCACATATAACCTTTATATATCACTCTTCAGCATTTTCCTCAGAAATCTTCTGCATAACCTCGCCATCCGAAAGCTTCTCAATAAACCTGTATCCGTCTCCCATCCTCGAATCAAATCCGCAGATCCCGCTGTATGTGCAGTACTCGCAGGCCGTCCTGTCGCCGTACCTGTACGGGTCGCGCTTGATCTTGCCCGAGCGGATGCCTCCGGCGCATCTCCTGAAAAGGCTGTCGACATGCCCGAAGACCCGGTCGAACTGCTCCTCGGTGAGGACCTTCGACTTTGAATCAAGCGTCATATCTTTGTTGGTCTTGACGCTTATGACGGAAGACCTGTAGGACGACGCGAGCGAGTCTTCTTCGCCTCCGCCGTCAAACCCGCGGTCGAGGCTGATGAGCTTCGCGGGCTCCCTGTCCGAGGGGCCTTTAAGCTTCTGTTCTTCCATCTTCTTTTTAAAGAGCTCCTCTTCCGTCATCTCCGGGGATGCCTCGATGATCGGCTCGTCGATCTTGTAGTAATAAGCGCCGGCGATCCCGGCATCCCTCACGATGGTCTCCCGAGCGACCTTCGCATAGAGCGCGAGCTGAACCTGAAGCCCGTGGTAGAGGAGGTTGAGGTCGAACTCGCGATTGCCCGTCTTGTAATCGACGACGCGCAGGAAGGTCCTTCCCTTTCTTTTGGCGACATCGATCCTGTCGATCTTGCCCGAAAGATTCATAAACTCGTCGGCCACCCTGAAGCTCTTCTCAAAGTAAGCAGGCTCAAAGCTTCCGGCTCTGACCTGAGCTTCTATCGTTCTGACCGTGAATGCGAGCACTCTCTCGACACGGGTCCTGACGTAGCGGTTTCGGGCGCTGTCCTCGATCAGCTCCCCGTATTCGCCGGTAGCCAGACGCGAAGCCTCTGCCACCATCCCGCCGCGTGCATCGTCACCGACCTCGTCGTGCCATGTGCGCCCGCTCTCTTTGAGGAGCCCTCCGTAGAGCTCGAGTGCCTTGTGGTATATATTTCCGATCTCGATGCTTCCGATCGTGAACTCCTGCTCATCCTCGCACCTGAGGCCGTAGCTTATGAAGTACGAATAAGCGCATGACGCATATTTTTCAAGAGACGTAACACTTCCCACGATCACTTCGCCGTAGATCTTCTCGGCGGTTTCGGGCGTAATGTCCCTGCCTCCGGTCTTGTAGAATGCGCCCTCAAGTGCTTTCTCAAAGACTTCGGGCGAATCCCTTCTGACGGACTCGAGCACCGCGAGCTCCGTCTGTGAAAGGTCGAGCTTCTTTTCCTTAACAAGACGCGCGAAGAACGCCTCCCCGCCGTCGGCTCCGACCGCGATCTCGAGGCTGTCCCTTCTGACCTTTGTTTCTTCAAAACTGTTGAAAACCTTTGCAACCGACGCGAGAACATATGCCGGACGGATCTTAGCGTCCCCGTCCGTTCCCTCGTGATAGCTCAGATAAAGCTGCCGCGACGGCTTTGAAAGGCAGAGATACAGATAAAACTCATTGCTGAGCAAGGACTGCCTGCGCGTGGGCGAAAGCGTTATATTGCAGTTGTATAAGAGATCCCTGTCCGACTCCGAAAGGATACCGCTCGCACCGCTCTTTGACGGGATGACATTGTCCCCAAGTCCCATCACAAAGAGTGCCTTAACATCCGCGATCCTGCTTCGCTCGATGTCTCCGATCAGGACAGAGTCCGAAGAAGGAGGCAGAAGCGCGAGCTCCTGGCGCGAGAATCCCGTGTCGAGGATATCCCCGAACTCCTTGAGGGTGATCACGTCCGCTCCGAGGAGGCTGTCCGCATGCTCGAAGACTGCCTCGATCGACTCGAAAAGCTGAGCATCCTCGCGGGCCGCAAGCCTCTCCTGTGCAAGGGTCGAGGTCTGCATGAGCTCGACTTTCTGCTCGAGCTTCTCCTTCACGCCGCACTCCGTCAGGAGCGTCATGAGCGCACCGAGCCTCTCTCTGACGGTCGACTTCTTTGAAGCCAGTACCTTCACGCACGGCTCTAAGAGAGACACAACCGTCTCCCGGTTTTTGTTCAGATCGTCAAGATCTGTCTGATAATGCCTGTAAACACTGCCGGTCCACTCTTTCTTCCAACGGCTCGCTCCACGGATCCCTCTGCCTCGCACGAAGTTCTCGACATTCTCCATGCCGGCGCGCATGTCCGCAGGAAGCGCCTTGATGAACCTGAACACGCTTTCATACGAGTAATCGGAGAGCGCAACGCTTATAGCTGCGCGTATCATCTCAACAGGCTCCGTTCCGAGTATGTTCTTCTTGGAGTCGAGGAAGCAGGGGATACCGGCCTTTTCAAAACCGGCCGCTACGCCGGCGGACATTCCCTGCATGTCTGCGATGACCACGGCCATATCCTTGTAATGGAGCTTCTCTTCGCGGACCAGACGCTTTATCCGTGTGATCACGAAAGCTGTCTCGACATCGGCATTCTCGCAGCATGCCGTCACGATGCCCTCATAAGCGTCTTTTTTGCTGTAGGGATAGCGGAACACATTCTTCTCAAGGTGCGCGAGCGCTTTGTTCTCAAAGCGGACTCCCGGTGTGTCCGGGCAGTCGATGATGACCTTGTGTCCCGTGAGTCCGGCGAGTTCTGTAAGCTTATCGATAGTTTCCTGACTGAGCGCAAACATCGAATCTCTCGCGCGCGAAGGATCAAGTCCGGGATCGACAGTGACATTGAAGTGCACATCACACGCAGCACGCATCAGGCTTTCGAGCAGTCTGTACTGAGGAGCGGTAAAGCCCGTGAATCCGTCGAAGGCAAGAACACTGCCTCTGACAATTTCCGACCGGCCGACTACACTCGCGAGCAAGTCAAGCAGCTCCTCATTCATCACGAATCTTTCTTTTATGAAGTTCCTAAATCCGTTAAAGACCGCACGAACATCAGACAGCTTGGCGCGGAGCCTGTCGCTCTCGCCCGCTGCCTCGAGCATCTTCCCGATCGTTTCGTCATCTATTCCGTACTGATAAAATTCGCAGATCAGCGATTTGAGTTCTTCGATAAAGCCCTGTCTACGCACAAGTCCCGCATAGACAGAAAGCTTGTCCGCGATATCGAGCGCAACCTTCTTCACGATCATGCTCTTGCCCGTATCGTCCAGCACAAGAGGGACCTTCCGTCCCTGCTCGTCGAACACGCGATACGCGAGGCGCATGAAGCTCAGGACATCCGCATTCATGATCGTATGGCCGGGGTGTGCCGCGACGAGCTGCGCCGTAGCCTGCATGCTCACCTGTTCGGGCACTATAAGAAGGACGTTCCGGGAGACGGATGCGGACGCTTCGTCTATGACGATCTGCATAAGACGATGCGTTTTGCCGCTGCCGGACGGACCCAGATGCAAGTACAGAGACATGAAAACCTCCTAATCTTCCGCATGAAAGAACGCATATACGGACTGCGCAGCCGCCTCCGTCATACCTTCGACATTAGCGATAGTCTGCAGATCCGCGTCGCGGAGCGCCTCCAGCGATCCGAAGGCTTTGAGCAGAGCACGCCGCCTCTTCGGTCCGATGTTCGGGATGTCGTCGAGGATCGAACGCGTCTGCGCACGCGAGCGGAGCTCCCTGTGATATTCGATCGCGAAACGGTGCGTCTCGTCCTGGATGCGTGTGATCAGCATGAACGCCGCACTCCTGAGTCCGATCGGAACCTCGACACCGTCGCAGTAGAGTCCGCGAGTCCTGTGGTGATCGTCCTTTACAAGTCCGCAGACACGGATGTCCAGTCCGAGCTCTTCCATGACCTCGAGAGCCACATTTACCTGTCCTCTGCCACCGTCCATCAGAATAAGATCCGGGAAGTCGTTAAAGGAATCGTCCCCGTCCGCGATGCGCTCACGGTGCGTGAGGCGCCTGCGAAGAACCTCAGCGAGTGACGCGTAGTCATCGGGACCCTTTACCGTCCTGATCCTGAACTTTCGGTAGTCGCTCTTCTTGGGCTTGCCGTTCTCGTGTACCACCATCGATCCGACCGATTCGAAGCCGCTCGTGTTCGAGATATCGTAGGATTCGATACGTCTCGGCGGTTCGATATCAAGGAGCGTTGCCAGTTCCCTGAGCGCGTCCATCGCACCCTCATGCTCGCTCTCGAGTCTCTCGCGGTCTTTTTCGAGGACCATCTTGGCATTATCCGAAGCAAGCCTTACAAGCCCCTCCTTGTCGCCCCTTGCGGGAACCTTGAGGGTAACCTTGTACCCCGTCAGTGAACATAAGAATTCTTCGAGCGCGCTCTTGTCTTCCGGCTCGCTTTGAAGAAGGATCACTCCGGGGATGTTGGGGTTGCCCGTATAAAACTGTTTTATAAACGTACTGAGGAGCGACTCCGGTGTCTCGTCGCCTGCCTCGGTGAGGTAGAAATGCTCGCGCCCCGTCATCTTGCCCTTGCGAATGAAGAAGACCTGTGCCACCGCCCTGTCGTCCTTGACGGCGATACCGATGACATCCCGGTCGCCCTCGTCGGAGGCGGTGATCTTCTGTGACTTTCCGACTCTTTCAACATCTGCGATCAGGTCGCGGAGCTTGGCTGCCTTCTCAAACTCGAGATTGTCGGAAGCTTCCTTCATCTCTTCCTTGAGCTTGCGCTTCACGGGCGCAATGTTGCCCGAAAGGAACTCGATGACATTCTTCACGAGCCCTGCATACTCCTCGTCGCTCACAAGCCCGGCACACGGAGCCTTGCACTTGTGTACGTCCCAGTAGAGGCACGGCTTGATATGGACACCCTTCTCAAGGGTCTGCCTGCAGGGGCGGAGTCCGTAGAGATTGTCGAGGAGCGTGAGCGCGTTCTTTGCAGCACCGACATCGGTGTACGGTCCGAAGTAACGCGACCCGTCCTTCTTGACATTATGCGTGAGGAATGCGCGCGGATAGTCTTCCCCGATCGTCACCTTGATGAAGGGGTAGGACTTGTCATCCATAAGCATTGTGTTATACTTGGGTCTGTTTTCTTTGATGAGATTGCATTCGAGGACGAGTGCCTCAACCTCGCTGTCCACAACGATATACTCGAAGTGGTCGATAAGAGATATCATGCGCTCGATCTTGGGTGAGCGCACTCTTTTCTGGAAATACTGACGGACGCGATTCTTCAGACTGATCGCTTTTCCGACATAGATGATGTTGCCGGGGGCATCATGCATGATATAGACCCCGGGCTTGTCCGGAAGCTTTTTTAATTCCTCGTTGATATCAAACATCCGCTTCCCCCGCCATAATACCTATTAGATCCGGTCATCGTAAACCGGCACATTTATTCCTCAAATTCCACGGAGACGAAGTAACCTCTTTCGTCCCTCTTTATGTCACGCACCACGCCGTTTCTTGCCTTGATACGCTCGGAGAACTTGTAGTTCCCGGACATCGCAACGGCCGGTACTATGATGTAATAGTAGAACGCAACCGTGTTGCGCTCCACTATCTCCACCTGCTGCCCGATCTCAACCTGACCGGGACGTTCCATCTTGAATTCCTCTGTTCTCAGAAGGTGCACCTTCTCTCTATGCTACTTAACCGAACCTGTAACAGTCTCGTTTTCTTCAACGCTTATGCTATTCCGTCTTCTGTTCCGGTGCTTCCGAAACTTCTTTTTCAGTTGTCTCAGCAGTGTCACTTACAGCACTTTCGGGTACTGCAGCGCTCCCGGCATCACTTACAGCCTCTGCCGGTTTAACATCTTCCGCAACTCTATCGGGTGATCCTGCAGTTCTCGCAGCGACCGCCTGCTCGTAAAGGTCCATGAACTGCTTGCCCGTGATCGTCTCCTTCTCGGCGAGATAAGCAGCGATCTTGTCGAGCACGTCCCTGTTCTCCTCGAGGAGCTTGACCGCCTTGGTGTGACACTCTTCGAGAAGTTCCATGACCTCATGATCGACTTCGCTGATCGTATCCTGTCCGCAGTTCATGACAGGGCGACCGTCAAGGTACCTGTGCTCGATCGACTCGAGAGCGATAAGCCCGAACTTCTTGGACATACCGTACTGTGTGACCATGGCACGCGCGATCGAAGTCGCCTTCTCAATGTCGCTGGCGGCACCCGTTGTGATGGAACCGAACACAACCTCCTCAGCAGCACGTCCGCCGTAAAGAGTAACGAGGCGGGCCCTGAGTTCGTCTGCACTCTGGAGATACTTCTCCTCCTCGGGAACCTGCATAACGTAGCCGAGAGATCCCATCGTTCTGGGCACTATCGTGATCTTCTGAACGGGCTCAGCCTTCTTTTCGAGCGCTGTGATGAGCGCGTGACCGGTCTCGTGATATGCAACGATCTTCTTCTCTTCGGGACTTAAAACCCTGTCTTTCTTTTCCTTACCTGCGATAACGACCTCGACGGACTCCATGAGGTCTGCCTGACAAACGGCATTACGTCCGTTCTTGACAGCGAGGATCGCAGCTTCGTTTATGATATTGGCAAGATCGGAACCGACAGCACCCGAGGTGGCAAGTCCGATCTCTTCGAGGTTGACCGAATCGTCAAGATTGACATGTGCGGCATGAACCTTGAGGACCTCGACACGACCCTTGAGATCGGGCTTCTCAACGATGATCCTGCGGTCGAAACGACCGGGACGCAGAAGCGCCTTATCAAGAACCTCGGGACGGTTGGTCGCCGCAAGGATAACGATACCCTTCGATGTATCAAATCCGTCCATCTCCGCAAGAAGCTGGTTGAGTGTCTGCTCACGCTCGTCGTTCCCGCCGCCGTACTGAGAATCCCTGCTCTTACCGATCGCATCGATCTCGTCGATGAACACGATACAGGGAGCCTGGGACTGTGCCTGCTTAAAGAGGTCTCTCACTCTTGAAGCGCCGACGCCGACAAACATCTCGACGAATGCGGATCCCGCAAGTGAGAAAAAAGGAACATGTGCCTCGCCGGCAACCGCCTTGGCAAGGAGTGTCTTACCTGTTCCGGGAGGTCCGACGAGGAGCGCGCCCTTAGGGAGTCTCGCACCGATCCTCTGATATTTCCCCGGATTATGAAGGAAGTCAACAAGCTCGTAGATCGAATCCTTGGCCTCGTCCTGCCCGGCAACGTCCTTAAAAGAGACTCCGGTATCCTTCTCGACTTCGTAGAGCTTCGCATTGCTCTTGCCGACACCCATCAGTCCGCCGCCACCGCTCCTTGAGATCGTCCTCATGAAGAAGTACATCAGAACATATATGATGATGAAGGGGAGTCCGTACGCGAGGATGATATCGAAGATCGTGGTGCCCGTGTCGACGATCTCACCCTGGAAGGTAACCCCCGACTCGTAAAGCTTGTCTACCAGATTCAGGTCACCGAGCGTACCGGTGTAAAATGTCACGCTCTCGTACGGATTGTCCGTAGCGCCCTTCTTGGTGAACTCGATCTTCTCCTGCTTGATGTAGACCTTGTCAACAAGGTTCTGCTCAACCGCCTTAAGGAAGACATCGTACGAAACCTCCTGCTGCAGAGCAGACTGAAGGTTCTTTGTCACCTGACTGAAGAAAAGAATAAGAATGACGGTCACGCCCACACATATCAGAATAAGACGGCTGTTGGGCTTGCCATCGTTTTTGTTGTCTTTGTTGCCTCTAAAATCGTTCATTTATATGGTCCTATCCCCCGTGAACCGTGTCACGGGTGTTTTATTCTCACTGTCACGATATTCCTTCCGGAGATGCCTGCCACGTCCCTGTCCGGTCATCCCTTTCGGAGATGCCTGTCAGACAGGTTGCTTTCAGCATAAGAGTATATCACATTAGGGATTAAAATAGAAGCGAACGAAAAGTGAAGAAAACGTGAAATATAAGTAACCAAACCCGAAAGAAAAGCGAAATAAAAAGCAGAATATATAGCAGCGATAAATAGCCAAACAAAAAGCAACAATAAAACAAAAAAAGTACGGGACATACGTCCCGTAAATAGTTACCCAAAGTGCCGTCTCCCGATCTTTGACTCCTAGCCCGAGCTAGGTGGGTAACCTCACTTAAGCTTCTGCCTTCCTCTCGTACGGAGGCCTGCCATAGACTTAAAAATCTTGGAATCCCTTTTAAAGTAATGTAGGTTCAAAAATTCGGGAATGTCGCACACCCCAGGATATTGACTGTTCTGTTTTTTGATGTTTCTATACTACCATATTTTCTAAATAATCGCAAGTGTTTTTTGCTGATTACAGAAAAATATTTTCCTGTGTTCAGAATTTTCAAATTATTCTTCGTGATTTCAGTAATTGTGTACACTTCAGGTGCGGTCCTCTTCAAGCGCTCCGAAAACGAATGTGAACGCTGTGCCTTTTCCGAGCTCGCTCTCAACCCTGACTGTTCCGTTGTGTTTCTCACAGATGTACTTGGCTATGGCGAGTCCAAGACCCGATCCTTTCTCATTTTCAAGGAGGCGTGACTTGTAGAACTTCTCAAAGATGTTGGGAAGCTCTTCGGGTGCGATCCCGACACCCTCGTCGCGGATCGTGACCTCTACGCCGCCGGCGCACTTGACATCCACGTGGATCGTCGAGCCCTCGGGCGAGAATTTAAGTGCATTGTCAAAGACTACCATAAACATCTGACGCAGGCGTCCGTAGTCACCCATGACCATACAGGGCTCATCGAACTGACCCGAAGGGCTGATCGAGATGCCCTTGTCCGCTGCGATCGCACCGACACCGCCAACCGCGTCCTCAAGGATCTGGGTAAGGCTGACGAGCTCCTTCTCGATACGGAAGTTGGGGTTCTGCATTTTGGAGAGAGTGAGGAGATCGCCGACAAGGCGCTCCATATTGGAGCACTCGCGAAGGATGCGTCCGTAGTAGTCCTCCTGCTCTTCCTTTGTGGTCACAACGCCGTCCACGAGACTCTCGGCGTACGCACGCACAACAGTGATGGGAGTCCTCAGCTCGTGCGAAACATTGGCAAAGAAGTCGAGTCTCATCTGCTCCATGTTCTTACGCTCTTCCTCGTTCTCAAGAAGCTTGTCGGAGAGCATGTCTATACTTTCGGCCATCTCGCCGATCTCATCGTGGCGCTTGATACCGGTCTTGAGCTTGTAGTTTCCTTCGATCATGTCCCTGGTCATGAGCCTCATCTGTCTGACGGGCTCCGTGATCCTTCGTGCAAAGATGAACGCGATCAGACCGCTGACAAGAAGTACCATGATGGAGCTGACAAAGATGATACGGCTCGTGTCGCGGATGGTGTCATCGAGATCCTCAAGTGTCTCGATAGAGACGAGCACACCGACGATGGTGTTGTCCGCGCCCCTGACCGGCGTCCCGACAACAAGCGCTGTTGCCTTGTGAATATCACTGTAGAAGACAGAAGCCTCCTGCTTGCCTTCATAAGCTTTGTCTATGACTTCGAGGTACTCTTCCTGATCGGTCGCGAGCTGCATGTCCATGCCGAGGAGCTCGCCGTCCACGCCGATCTGTCCCTCATCTTTGCTGATGAGCCAGATCTCTGCCGATTCGAAGGAGTTGTAGATCTCGAGGAACTGCATGAGTCCTTCATAGTCACCGTACATGATGGTATCGGCAAGTCTCTCCGCGATCTGGTCGGAGACGTGACAAAGGGATTCCTGTCTGCTGCGTTGTGCCGCTGTGGAGTAGAGCCTGACGAACACGATCCCGAGAAGAAGCGCAGAGAACACCGTCAGTGCCGAGAAGGCACCGAACACTTTATAGAATATGTTGTTGAATCTGCCGAATATGTTCTTCATATGTCCCCGATAAACCCTAATGTTTCTTTTCTTCCATTATAACACTTCGGAGCTTCGAAACACACTGTTTTGAAGCTCCGAATCTTATCTTTATTCTTTGATCTCGAATTTATATCCTACGCCCCAGACTGTGCTGACCTCCCACTCGGGATGAGGTACGGCGTCGATCTTGGCGCGGAGACGCTTGATGTGTGAATCGACCGTCCTGTTGTCGCCGTAGTAGTCGTAGCCCCAGAGGCTGTCGAGGAGATTGTCTCGCGTGAAAACCTTGTTGGGGTTCTTGGCGAGGATCCACATGGTCTCGATCTCCTTCTTGGTGAGGTTGATCTTTGTATCACCGATAGTGAGCGAGTACTCGGCGAGCGAGAGCTTCATGGTTCCGATGGTCATGCAGTCCTCTTCCGGCTTCTCTGTCTTGGTCATACGACGGAGCACCGCACGGACACGTGCCATGACCTCGTTGGGGCTGAAAGGCTTGAGGATGTAATCATCGGCTCCGATATCGAGTCCCATGATCTTCTCAAAATCCTCACCTCTGGCCGTCACAAGGATGACCGGTGTGTCGGAACCTTCCCTGATCTCACGGCAGACAGCGTACCCGTCTTTCTTGGGCATCATGACATCAAGAAGAACGCAGGCGGGCTTGTACTCTTTGAACTTGATGAGTGCCTCGTCGCCGTCGGCGGCAATAACGGGCTCGTAGCCTTCCTTACGTGCGTAGTTTGCAAGAACGCTCGTAATATCCGGGTTGTCGTCTGCGATCAGAATATAATCCATGTGTACCTCCTCTTTGAAACGGTGATGTGAAAAGAAAGAATGGCCGACCCGATTCGCGCGGGACGGCCATCCGTGATCTTCTAAGTACTTTCAGACGGTCACTTTCCTGCAACCGGTGCCGTAGCAACGCCTGCTACGGGAGTAACCGTGGGAGTGGGTGTAACGATCCCGGGATCGGGAGCCGTTGTCACTTCCTCTTCGGTAGTGGTATTTGATTCCTGAACGTCTGTGTTACTCATGTCCGAAAGAATGTCTTCCAGACTTCTCCTGCCGATCCTGTAGTCCTCGTAGTCATCTGCCGAAAGGACTGTGACACGGCAAACATCAGAGTCGCCGTTGTCGATCATGCCGTGTACATCCACCGAGCCAACGCTCTGTGCACGTACAGTGCCTGCTGAGGAGATAGTTGCGATCGAGGTGTCATCCGACCAATAGATGGGTTTCTCAACCGTGTTCTTGGGGATCACGAGAGGATAGATCCTCTTCGCGGTACCCTCTTTAAGCACAAGTTTCTTTGATGTAAACCTGATGCTTACTGCTGCGGGTCCTATATGAACATCGCACTGCAGAGTGGATACGATCGAACCGTTTTCGATGACAAGTGCGGTTACTACCGCGTCACCGCAGTTCCTTCCTACTAACTTGCCTGTGTTGGACACTGTTACGATCGATGTATCGCTCGAGCGAAAGATAACGGAACGTCCGTCAAGGTTGTAAACCCTGAGTCTGTAGATGCCGTCAACAGTGACGTCACAAGATTCAAGATTAAGCTTGGGGTCTGTGTCCGCTGCCTTTGCCTTCACTCCGCTGACCATGAAAATACACAACCCGAAGAAAAGCGCGAATCCAAGAACTCTTATGAAGTTGTTCTTAAGTTGCTTCATCATTCGATCCTCCGGTGTAAATCCATGCGTCACATCCTGCCCAGAGTTTACCTGCAATCTTTGTCACATGTTTGTCATAAAAGGATCTGTTTTGTGAATTAAAAGGTCGTCAAAGCCTTCCTGTATGAAGCCTTAAGCCTCAGGCTTCTCGGTCTTCTCAACCTCAACAACCGCGGTCTTCTTCATGGGGATACGGCAGTTCTTGTTGTTACCGAACTCAACAACGATGACTTCATCCATAACGTCGATAACCACGCCGTAGAAACCGCTTGTTGTAAGAACGCTGTCGCCGACTGCGATCGATTCGATAAGCGCTGCCTGCTGCTTCTGCTGCTTCTTCTGGGGTCTGATAGCCATAAAGTAGAAAACACCGCCGAGGATAACGACGTAAACCACGATCATGATCCACGATCCGCCTGCTCCTGCTGTAGCGTCTGTTGCAGCTGCTGCTCCGTCAAGTAAAAAATTAAACATAAAAAACCTCCAAATAATCTCTATCTTACACCACATACCGCATGTCAAGCCGCCATGGGCCCTAACGCTTATGTTAATGTCTTTTATTCTTCCGCCCACGTCTTACTGTGCGGGCGCCTCAGGCCGGACCACTCTGTCACCACGCGGTCACTTTTGGTCCCGGCGACGTATCACCACATGTGAACTTCTGCCGAGGGATCAGTCTTCACCTTTTTCCATGGACTCAAGCAATCCCCTCTTGAATTCTTTAAACCTTCCCTCCTCGATAGCATCACGTATCCGCTTCATGAGGTTGTTGTAGAAGTAAAGGTTGTGCATGACCATCAGCCTGCATCCGAGCATCTCGCCGCTCTTTAAGAGGTGACGCACATATGCGCGTGAATGGTTCCTGCACGTGGGACAGCCGCAGCCCTCTTCGATCGGTCTGTCGTCGGTCTCGTAGCGGGCGTTGAGGAGATTGAGCTTCCCGAAACGCGTGTAGGCATGGCCGTGACGGCCGTTACGTGTGGGGTAAACACAGTCGAAGAAATCGACTCCCCTGTCGACTGCCTCGAGGATGTTGGCCGGTGTCCCGACACCCATCAGATAGACGGGCTTGTCCGAAGGAAGCTCGGGTACGACGTGCTCGAGAACGTCGTACATCTGCTCATGCGTTTCGCCGACTGCAAGTCCGCCGATCGCGTACCCCGGGAGATCAAGCTCCCTGATGCGGCGCGCATGTTCCACTCTGATATCGTTATATATGCCGCCCTGATTGATGCCGAAGAGCATCTGATGAGGGTTGATGGTGTCTTCACGTGAGTTGAGCTCGCTCATCTTGTCCCTGCAGCGCACGAGCCATCTCGTAGTCCTCGCAACGGACTCGGTGATATATGCCTTCTCGGCTGTGCTCGGAGGACATTCGTCAAAGGCCATCGCTATGGTCGAAGCGAGGTTCGACTGGATCTGCATGCTCTCCTCGGGGCCCATCTTGATGAGCCTTCCGTCTATGTGGGAGTTAAAGGTCACTCCCTCTTCTTTGATCCTGCGCAGTCCGGCAAGCGAGAAAACCTGGAATCCGCCGGAGTCGGTAAGGATCGGACCGTGCCAGTTCATGAACTGTTGGAGACCGCCCATCTTTCTCACGATCTCGTCGCCGGGACGAACGTGGAGGTGGTAGGTATTGCAAAGCTCAACCTGTGTACCGAGCCCCGCAAGGTCGACCGAAGAAACGGCGCCCTTGATGGCAGCCACAGTTCCCACATTCATAAAAACCGGTGTTTCGATCGTACCGTGAACGGTTTCGAATCGGGCGCGTTTGGCGCCACCGTCTCTGCATAAGATACTGTACATGTTTCTCCCCGCGGTTTTTGATCGTATAAACCGGACAGCCCACATAGGCGTCCGTACGGTGTCTCTCTGACGGTCGCGATCTGCCCAAAGGCTCAAAAAGCGACACGCTACGATTATACTCAAGAAAGCCTTTTCCCGCAATACCCAACTTGAAAGAAAGGGCGCCGTGTTATACAATAATTCATGAATTCTATTCTTGACTGTTTTGAAAGGATCATACATGCGAGACGATATTGACGATTCCCTGAACGGGATCCTCGGAAAAAGAAGCAATTACACACTCGATGAGATAAAAGAAGCTCAGAGAAGGCGCAAAAAAGAAGGCGGCAACCTGATCGACAACCTCCGCAAGGTTACGGGCAGGAGTCTTCCGACTGCGTCTTATGACCAATCTCTCGACATCGGCAGGATGTGCGAGGAACGCGGGATCGACCTTGATAAGCGTCCTCCTTTTGAGCCCGCACCGGCGGACAGAGATTCTTCCGCAGCCTACTACGAGCAGCCCTCATACTCGAGCATCAACGAGGCGATGGCGGATGCAAAGAAGCTCGAGAGAGAGATTGACTCCTTCACCAAGGACATCGATCATGATTATAACGATGCTCCCATAGCGCCTCCCGGACCGGAGAAGTTTAACGGACTTGCCGATGAGCTTATGACCACCGTCCTCGGTCAGCAGGCATTTCTCAAGAAGCTGACGATCGCTTTTAAGCGCCCCTTCGTGCTCTCACGCCCCGGCAAGCTTCCTGCCAACACAATCTACATCACGGGACCCGCGTACACGGGACGACACTTTGCGCTTTCGACCGCCGTCAAGCAGATGGCCTCGCGCGGAATCCTTCGCTCCCCCGAGGTTACGGTGATCGACCTTTCACTCTACCCTTCTGCAGGTGAAGAGAAGCTCTTCCTTCAGGATCTTTACAGCGCACTCTCCTCGGAGAATGAGGTCATCCTCTTCGAGAACTTTGAGAACTGCCACATTTCCTTCCTTAACAACCTCTGCGATCTGGTCATGAAGGGTCAGTGCAGGCTGTCCTCGCGCTACGTCCTGCAGAACGGACAGCTCATCAACGTCGCGAACTCACTCGCTCACGACGCAGTCGGAACGTTCGACGTCCAGGGCAAGTTCCTTGTGTTCATAAGCACCGGTTCCATCGAGAAGCTCGCAGACTGCTTCGGTGCTCCCTTTGTTAATTCGATCTCGGATATTTGTGAAACTGACAGGCTCAGTCGTGAGACGATCGCTCAGATCGCTCAGATTGAGATGAATAAGCTCAAAGACCTCGCTTCGACGCATCTCCACTTCAACCTTCAGGTTGCCGATGAAGTGGTCGATCACAGCGTTGCCCAGAGCGATAAGAACGCGGGGCTCAGGGCCGTCCTTAAGTTTTACGAGGACTTCCTCGATGCACTCGTGCAGATCAGGCTCGAGACGGACCTTCCCGAAGGCGCGGACATCCACCTCTACATGTCGGAGGACGGACGCGTTACGGCAGAGAGCGGCGGTGAGGCAACAGACCTCTTCGCATGCCTGCCCGTAACCTACACGACAGGCCTCGAGGCCGTTCGCGAAGAGCTCGACAAGATCGTCGGACTTGCTTCCATCAAGGAGTACATCCTCGGTCTTGAAGAGTACTACCGCATCAAGAAGCGCAGGAGTGAGGAAGGCCTCAAAAGCAGCGATGTGAGCAAGCACATGATCTTCACGGGCAATCCCGGAACGGGCAAGACTACCATTGCCCGAATCATCAGCCGCTACCTCAAGGCGATCGGCGTGCTCACGGGCGGACAGCTCGTCGAAGTATCGCGTGCCGACCTCGTCGGAAGGTATGTCGGACACACCGCGCCCCTCACCAACCAGGTCATCAAGTCCGCGATCGGCGGCGTCCTCTTTATCGATGAGGCTTACAGCCTTTACCGCGGAACCGAGGATTCCTTCGGTCTCGAAGCGATCGACACGCTCGTTAAGGGCATCGAGGACAACCGCGACAACCTCGTTGTTATCCTCGCCGGCTACAGCAACGAAATGGAAGAGTTCCTGACCTCCAACTCAGGTCTCAAGAGCCGCTTCCCGAACCTCATCAACTTCCCCGACTACACCGGCGAAGAGCTTGTCGCGATCGCGCACACCATCGCACAAGGCAAGGGTTACTCGATCGACGAAGGAGCTGACACTTCACTCCTCTCCTACTTCAACGCAGTTCAGGCTCTCCGTCCTTCGGACGCCGGCAACGGTCGTCTCGCCCGTAACAAAGTCGAGGAGGCCATCCTTAACCAATCGAGGCGTCTCGTAGCCGAACCCGACGGAGACCTCTCACTTCTCCTCTCGCAGGATTTCGACCTGAGCGATATCGCAGGAGACAAGATCTGAGGTTGCTTATTACCATATTGCTTATAAATCCTCGCCCAATATCAGCGGCGAGGATTTTTATTTATTTAAAACACTCCCTCGTCTCTGTCGAGACGAGGGAGTATGAGTTTATCACATATGCATTAGATCAAGCAGAGAACTTGATAAGCTTGCCCACCTTGATGGTCTGCTGGAAAGGTCCGTAAGGATCATTGGTGAGTGTGAATGTTACGCTGGTGATGAATGCTGTCTTGCCGTCTGCACCGCCCGAGAAATCAACCGAGGTGATCTGCGAAGGATCAAGCTTCTCGCCTTCAAGGTAGAAGTCGAAGAATTCAGCGATATTCGAGTTGTTCACAGGACCAGAGATGTTAAGTGTCTCCTTCTTCTGTACGTAACTTCCTACTAGTGCATTGTCCTTGACGGTGATCACGCGTACAGGTGTGATCTGCTTGTTGATGACTGAAGATGTCTCACCGAGTGTGATGAGGTATGCCTTCAGTGTGTAGCGACCTTTAGCAAGCTTCTTGCCTGCAGAAACGGGATCAAAAGTAATAAAGAATCCATTGTCTTCGGCTTCAATATTAACACCTGAGGTAATATACGTCTCAGATCCTCCTTCAGGCTGGAACTGGATTGTCATGTATACAATCTGTGCGCCTGCAGTCTTCGAGAAATCGGAAGCTTTGAGTGCTGTAGTGGGTGCTTTATCACGAATATAACCCACATTCTCACTAAGGCAGAAACCGTCGGATGAGAAGCTTACATAGGCGTAAGTCTCTTTATCATTCTGCTTGCCGTTTACAAGACCCGTATCAATGTTCAGATCACCCTCTACTTCGAGAGTTGCATTGTAGGTTGTAAGTTTGGAGGAATCAAACGGGATATCACGAACAGTAAAGCTCACAGTGCGTGTAAGTCCGTTACCGTTGCTGACATCAGCCACAACATTATATACAGGGTTTGTTCCGATTATGGTGCAATCAGTACCCATAACTATAAGCTTTCCGTTCAAGAACGAACCGAACGATACGGTAACGTCCTTCATTGAAGCATCCTTCTGTGTAATGAAGAGAGGCTCATTCTTCATCTCGACACCGTACTGATCTTTAACAATGGCATCTATTTCGATAGAATCATTAACACCCGCATTAATATTGAGCTTCTGCTTATCTACTGTAGCCACAATCGAGCTAGCCTTACGCTCAGCCTGAACGGTGATTCTGATACCGGGAAGTTCCTGATCTCCAACCTTGTACTTGATGTAGGTCTCACCTGTCTGGTTGGGGATAAGAAGATCTCCGCCCGAAGCGCCCGTGCCACCGATCATGAGAACGCTCTCATTGACAGATGTAGCAACCGCACCGAGCTCCTTAGGTGTCTTGACTGTTCCGTCGGAATAAAGGTAGAGCACCTCGAGAACGTAGCCGCTATCGCCAACGCAGATAGTGGAATTTGTCTTATCTGTCTTCTTGAGGTAGTTGGCATCACCGTCGTTACTGAGTGTCCAGATCGAGCTGGAAACAACCGGAAGTACCTTCTCGACACCGACGATATTACCGGTACCGGAAACCGTGATAGGTGTGTAGTTTACAGGCTCATAATCTGTTGTGAGGCTGTACTTGATAGTAACGGCCTTGCCCTTCTCGTAAATGTTGATAGTACGCGAAGCTGTGTCCACATAACCGTTGGTGTCACCTGCTGTAACGGTGAGCTCAACTCTGGAGTCAGCGAGGCTCTTTAAATCCTTAATGTTTGTGATATCAACACCGGTTGCATCGTAATAAATGAACTCGATATCAACGCTCTCATTGATCGTAGCTGTGTGCGTCTTGAGAACGATCGACTTGATCGACTTAACGGGATCGTTAGCATCTACCTTGATAGTCTTAAAGGAAGCCTCTTCCTCACCGAATACAACGTAGTATGTCTGATCCTGCTCGAGATTCGAGAACATGGTTACAGTAGCGGTGTTGTCAGTAACCGAAACGCTCTTTACCTCACCGTGGAAGTCAACCCTAGTGTTAGCGATCAGGTAGTACATCTTCACGCTGTCCTTGGTGTACGCACTTGTGATGGAAGAACCGGTGAGTTTGAAAGCGTCAGCTGCGATCTGCACAGCCTCGAGCTTGCCGGCCTTTTTCTCTTCTTCCTTCTTGTCGTCCTTCTTTTCCTCTTCCTTCGTGTCATCGGCAACTGTGACTGCAAAGGACTTGAAAGCCGTAGCGCCGTCGTACTTCTCGCTCATGTAAGCTTCCGCTGTGAGTGTGTAGGTGCCGGCCTTTGTGAATGTAACCTTGAACTTTCTGGTGCCTGCCTCGCTGATGGTCACGCCATCGCCCGAAGCTATGAGACGACGAAGGTCGGTATCGCTGCCGCTCTTTCTGGTGAGAGAAACGGTCACGGAATCCTTAACCTTGAACTTGTCGCCGTCCTTGATGCCGCTTACAAGAAGTGTTTTCGCGGTAGCGTTCTTTTTAACGGTGACAACAATCGACTTACTGAAGAGGAGTTCGGAACTCTTCTTCTTAAATACGTTGACTGTAACTGCAGCCTTGCCGGGTGCAACCGCATTTACACGGTCCTTCTTATCATCTGTAGAAACAACGGAGGGATCGCTGCTGTCAAGCTTGATGTCCATTGTCTTGCTGTCGAAGTTCTTGACAAGCTTCTTTATGCCGGCATAAGAATAGTACTTCGCTTCCTTTCCCGCAGCGGTTGTTCCTCTGCACCCGTCAACAAAGATGGTCTTCTTTGTCTTGGTGAGTGAAAGGTCACTCGATGCTGCAGATGCGGGTACCACTCCGATCACGAGGATCAGTGCGAGTGCAACTGCAAGTACCTTGTAAAATCTCTTCATACAAAACCTCCTCTTCTTTGCGGCCGACCGTGTGCAAGTGTTCCGTGAACACAAGTGGGTGGGACGGTCTGTCGCAGTTTTCACCCGGTGCAGATGCTGCCCCGGGGGTACCGGACCTCACCTCAGGCCGCTCTTTCGAGAACCCTGCCCGAAAGATGCGCCTTACAGTAGGCTTATAGCGTTATTATAACCATCACGCTATGAAAATACAATCATTTCGTAACCCGAACTATCAGGCGGGTCATGAAGATCAACTGCCCGGGCAACCTTTCGGCCCGCGCTCAAACACCACTATAAACGTGCTCTGTGTCAGTCAAAGAACAAAATAATGGCAATTATGTGAAAAATCATTATTTTTCTATTTGACAACGGAGAATCGCTGTTATATAATAACTTCTGCTGTTGAGACAGCGGCAAAGTTGTTTCAATTAAATATATGTGACATGCGGGTGTAGTTCAATGGTAGAACACCAGCCTTCCAAGCTGGACACGTGGGTTCGATTCCCATCACCCGCTTTATGCTTGCATAGCTATATGTGCCAGTAGCTCAGCTGGATAGAGCAACGGCCTTCTAAGCCGTGGGTCGGGGGTTCGAATCCCTTCTGGCACGTCCTTTTGTTTTCACGAGAGGAACGGATGTAGAGACTTGGCTTTCTTTACATGGTGGGTATGGCGCAGTTGGTTAGCGCGCCAGATTGTGGCTCTGGAGGCCCTGGGTTCGAGTCCCAGTACCCACCCTTACAGGGCTATCGCCAAGCGGTAAGGCACAGGACTTTGACTCCTGCATCCGCTGGTTCGAATCCAGCTAGCCCTGCTACAGGGTTGCTGTTATTCCCTGTTTTGCGCACAGCGCAAGGCTTTGGCCGCCCGTCGGCCGAGGATGCCTTTTTAGGTACGGGCCACTAGCTCAGGCGGTAGAGCACTTGACTTTTAATCAAGTTGTCTCGGGTTCGAGTCCCGAGTGGCTCAGATAACATAAACCCTTGAAATTTAAGCGTTTCAAGGGTTTTTCTTTTGCTCGGTTTTGTGTCTTCTTTGCCTTTTTTGGTGTCGTACAAGTGTCGTACCAACCTGATAAAATAATCTATTCATATTGCTATCCTGACAAACTTAAAATTGTTGACACACATCAAACGTTGCTTTACAATGCTCCTTGGGTAATACTGTAAAGGTATCTGAGGAGCGCTGGGATTTAGGGAGTTTTTCTCAAGTTCAAAGCATTCTGACTCTTCGATGCCTTTCCAAGAAAACCATTATTCACAAATGGGAGGATCAATTCATGGCGGAATTCTGGATTGACTTACCGGCAGCACGTGAAGCTGCGGGAGAGCTTGCGGAAAGTGCAAATGAGCTTGAGGCTCAAATTGCTGAAATTGCTGGGGCAGCGAACGGGGTACTTTCTTGTTTGAGCGATGCAAGTGCCACCGGGATCTCGGAACAACTTAGGGGGTTGTCAGAGGAACTGGCGCAACAGAAAAGAAATATTGAAGCAATGGCGTCTGTACTATTTTCTATATGTGATGTATATGAGTCGACAGAAAACGAGGTAGCTGCTCAGGGAAGACAATGTATGGCTGAATCAGTAAAGATCGTAGACGGCGATGCCAATGCTGTCTTTGCTGAAGAAACGTTTGAGGCAATACCGGCCGTGTTTTATGGTGCAGGTCCGAAACAAAATGATGCAACTATAGATAAGGCATCGTTCTTCCCCACGACCGATCAATGGGATAAGATGATGAGAAGCAATCCCTCTGTGGTTGAAAATCAGAATAAAGCACTCAGGTATAAGCTGAAGAAAGACCTGCCTCCGTTCTATATCAGAGGGCTGGATGATTCTGTGAATTATGATTGGTATGAAATAAAAAGCATTTTGAAAAAAGATGCGGATCAGATCACCCCTGAAGAGTATTATGATCTCGCCTTGCTTTTGGCATATATGGGAGATGAAGACACTGCTACTTTCTTAAAATGCATGCTTACAAAGAATAAGGACATATCACAACATGATTCTTGGACTGCTTACCATAGGCCAAATGAGTATTCGGAATGGAGTATTGACGCGAGAAAATGCAGAGTTTTACAGAAAATCATAATCGATCATTCGGATATGTACGATAGCAACAGCATTGATTGGGAAGATGTGGTGAACAACTGGGATGAAAACGAGTCACCGCTTGATGAATTTGCTCTTCTTGATTATGCAGGTGAATTAGACAAAAAACATGATGGGTTATTGGCGAAAGCTTCTTTGCTGGGTGCCTGCGAGATGATCGGAACGGGGACCTCAAGAAAGCACAATCTCGGAAGGGGTAAGTTGCTGCCGAATGAGGATAGCGGTTTTACAGCAGATAAAGATGCAAAAGAACCGGACATTTCGGTTACCACGCGTGAAGATGGTTCCATCGAACTTAAGTTTAATTGTACAAAGTCATCTACAACGCATGGTTTTGGTCGGGGACAGCTCGGTGGAACCACATATTATCACCTTAGTGAAGAAACCATAACGATAGCCAGAAAAACAGAAAATGATGCTATTGATGACCTGGGGACGTATTTGTATGATAATTATTCTCCGAATCCGGAGAAAGCGGCCTATAGCACATTCAAAAACCTTCTTATTGGAGCCGGGACAGGGTTGGCAGAAGGAAACGCTTTTACTTTATTTGCTGTAGGAGCGGCCCAGTCCGTTGTGGGTGATATGCTCGGGGACGACCAAAGCCAAACATTCGATCGATTGTTCGACGATAAAACCGGGCTTTACAAGCATATAGTCAGCATTGGGACGTATGATGATTTTGGTATGAAAACTATTACGGTCTCAAACAGCAAAGGTGAAGGGATGACTATGGTGTATCAGACGGCAAGCACAGAGGGGATACTTGAACGTTTTGGGAAGGTGTTAGAGCAAAACGGAATAGACCCGAGAAGTATTTTTGATCTTCCTGGAAACATTACAGTTGATACCATAGTAGCTAATCCGGAAGGAGTTAAAACTTTGCTGGGTGATTCTCGGATTAGCCCAAAAGAACGTGACTATGTAACGAATGAATTTTTTTCTGATTATCTGAAAGATTTAATAAATGGGAAAACGAGTTAATGATTGCTTCGGAACTGAAGTTGAAAGGGGCCTCATTTTACTCGTAATGTTTTGAAAGGAAGATATCATGAAAAGAGCATACTATGTAATTGTAGTATTTATCGTGTTGTTGCTTGCTTCATGCAACATGCGAAGGGAGATCAAGCTTGAAGATCGAAAAATAGATTCTAATAATTTCCCCGATGAAGTATTTCGAGAATACGTTTCGGAAAACTTTGATAAGGATAAGGATGGTGTTTTGTCAATCAAGGAAACGGAGGATGTTACAGAGATATCTATTAGAAGTAAAGGACTTACTGATCTTGAGGGGGTGGAATTTTTTGTTAATCTAAAGATGCTACAATGTGATAATAATAAACTGGGATCGATTGATGTGAGCTATAATACTGCTCTTGAAATACTTCGGTGTTGGAGCAATGAGATTGAATCCTTAGATTTGAGTTATAACGCGCAATTGATTGAGTTAGGATGTGGTTATAATAAACTTGAGGATTTGGATATAAGTCATAATCTGAAACTTGCGTATGTTGATTGCCCTTTCAATAGTATAACTAGTCTGAATACAAGTTCAAACGCATTATTGGAGGTGCTGGTGTGTAGTTCGAATCAGATAGAAAGTATTGACATAAGCAATAACACAGCGTTGACAGAATTATATTGCAGTAAAAATTCATTAAGTAGTATAGATGTAAGCAATAACACAGCGTTGACAGAATTAGATTGTAGTGAAAACAACCTGAAAGAACTTGATGTTACAAAAAATGTATTACTAAGTGACCTCTCGTGCGACAACAATCAACTTACTACTATTGATATTAGTCACAATCCGAAATTGACAGAGCTTGGGTGCAGCGACAATATGCTCTCAGAACTGGATCTGAGCAATAATCCCGATTTGCGGATGCTGTATTGCATCAATAATCAGCTTACAGAGCTGGATCTGAGCAATAACCCCGATCTGCGATGGATACGCTGCCTCGATGGAAACAACCTAACATCTGTAGATTTTAGCAACCTACACAAGTTGGGAAAGGTTTTTGAAGATTAGGAACAATTTAAGTTGCTCTTTACCTTCTTAAGCTGTCGGCAAGAGCGGTTGATGAAGACTTACAATGATCGAAAAGATAATAAGGAAGTTATCGGATGTCTGTCCGTCGTGTTCCACACTGACACCTCACCTTTTGATGACGTTTTTTGCCGGGATTTCGGAGGACATCGTTGCGATCGTTTTGTCTGTATGACTTCTTGAAAAAAAACCACAGAAAAGCTATAGTTTATGTAGTTTCTCATGTAATGATCCGTTTGGGAAGATGTCAGCCGACACCGGCCCGGATCCCGCGCAGGATCTCGAGAGTTAGACCCGATATCAGGAGGTTCACATGCACAAGCACTCCCGCTTTTTTAACCCCGTAGTTGTTTTACTAACGCTTATTGTTCTGGTCGGAACACTACTCTCTCCCGTGTCCGCCGTACCGGCCAATGCTGCCGCTTCCGGCGAAGCAACCGGCGCAAAGCTTGCTGACAGCTCACTTCATACATACAAGATATCCCCGAAGAGCAAGCCCGTTCTCGGTTACGAACGCTACGGCACCTATTCAAAGGCCACCCACTGCTATTACCTTCTCCGCTCTTACATGGAGAAGCTCGAATCAGAGGGCGGAGGAACGCTCGTGCTCAAAAAGGGAACATATACGTTATCAAACACGATCTTTGTCCCTTCCAACGTAACGATCATCTTTAATAAGAAGGTCAAACTCAAGAAGTCCATGGATTCGGGGACGGATCTTTTCCCACCTTCGTACTCGTTCTTCCAGCTCTGTGCGCCCTCCGACGCGCAGGCAAGCGGCGCCTACAAGGAGTATGGCGGAGTTCATGACGTTGCCTTTATCGGCAAGGGCAAGGTAACGTTCGATCAGGCTTCGGCGCAGGACGTTATCAGCATCATGATGTGCCACAACAAGAACATCACCGTAAAGGGCATCAACTTTAAGAACATGTGCGCGGGACACTTCCTTGAGATTGACGCGTCCGAGAACGTGCTCATTGAAGATTGCACCTTTACCGGTCACAAAGACTCTCCCAAGAATAACAAAGAAGCCATAAACCTCGACACTCCCGACAAGCTGACGGGCGGATTCCATGCGGACTGGTCGTCTTATGACAAGACCCCGAATAAAAAAGTCACTGTCAGGAACTGCACGTTCAAGGATCTCGAGCGTGCGATCGGTACTCACAAGTACTCGCAGGACAAGCTCCATAAAGATATCACTATAAGGGACTGCAGTATTACCAAGTGTGACAAGGACGCGATCCGCGTTATGAACTGGAAGGACTTTACGATCAAGAACAACACGATTAACACCGTGGATGACGGAACTGACAAGATCTACCGCGGGATCCTTGTTTCGGGCGGTTACGGGATGGACATCTCATACAACACCTTCAAGAACATGCCCCGCCCCGTGCAGATCATGGCTTGGCGCAACTCCGACGCCGGAAGCGAGTATGACACAATCTACAACGACGTGACCGACAGTGAGATGCAGCTCATGCAGACCAACACCCTGATCGGAGGAGTCGAGTACTTCATCCGCTGGAACAAGCTCTACGAAGTCTACAACTCCGACACCGTAAAGATCCCCGTAAAGCAGGGGGACTAAAGAGTTGTATTTTCCAAAGCTCCGAGAGTTTTGGGAGTTTTGGGAGTCTTGATGAGAGGGAAAATTCTCTATGTCAAGCATTTTTGAAAATGTCCCCAAAAAAACTAAACATTAGCCCCGGTTTTTTGCCGGGGCTTTAGTATCC
>JAEEGG010007842.1_pt1 | contig 24442 bp, 20 predicted proteins | sample 9134161 | NCBI WGS metagenome assembly JAEEGG01 (sample SAMN16246543, study PRJNA631951) | gut metagenome | biome: gut microbiome; feature: rumen; material: CR-attached | host: Bos | place: Iran: Karaj | collected 2018-10
TCAAGTCCGTAGCCGTCCTTCTCGAGTTTCTTGCGGAAGATATGGGTGAGCTGGTCGGGCGTATAGTCGGTAAACTCCAGGCGTTTGTTGAAGCGGGAGGTAATGCCGGAGTTGGCGTCGAAGAAGTCGAGCATCTCCTTGGTGTAGCCGGCGATGATACAGACGAACTTGCCGCGCAGTTCCTCGACGGGCTTCAACAGGGTGTTGATGGCCTCGCGTCCGTAGTCGCTGCCCTCACCTGAAGAGAGGGTGTATGCCTCGTCGATGAAGAGCACACCACCCATGGCGGAATCGACCACCTGGCGCGTCTTTGGCGCAGTGCCGCCAACAAACTTAGCCACCAGATCCTCACGGGTAACCTCAATCAGCTGACCACCCGGCAGGATGCCCAATGCACTGAGCATATCGGCGAAGAGACGGGCTATCGTGGTCTTACCCGTACCAGGATTGCCGAGGAAGACATACTGGTCCTTGAATGGCGGCAGTGCCTTCGGGTCGTTCTTCTCGATACGGTATTGTTTGATATTCTCTACGATGCTGTGCATCTCGCGCTTCACGTCGTCTATACCCACGAAGGCATCCAGACGTGAGAGGATCTCGTCGGGCGTCTGCTCCACGAAGATGTTACCTGAGATATCCTCCGGCTCCACCTGTCGGGTGTGGCCGTTCTCCAGACAGCGCTTGTAGATGTCGTCGGCCTTCTCCATAGCCTCGTAGGCATTGCGGAAGGAGATCTTACGGTGCTTGACCATGTAGCGGAAATAGCCGAGGAGTTTCGTTGCTGCCTCGCCCTCCACGGTCAGACCGAGCCGCAGCAGTTCACGCTTACAGATAGCCAGGAGTTCCTGCGGACTGCAGTCGTGCAACTCGAGCATCTTGACAAAACGGCTACGGCCGCTTTTCTTCTTATGGAAATAGTATTCTATCTGGTTCTTCTCACCCTCGAAGATGACTATCGGATAGGTGTGCCAGTCGGCTGAGAGGTCGCGCTCCCAGTCCTCCATCATACTGAAGAGACGGTCGATGGGTGTCAGGTGCTCTGTATCCGTCATCAGCAGGTGGGCATTGTCGATGACAAGCAGACGGCCTTTCAGTTCTTCAATTGTCTGCTCGGTCAGGTTGCTTATCCACTGGTTGTATTCCGAGGCATCGACTTTCTTGATGCGGGGATGGGTAACAATCCCGTTAGCCAGGAACATCTGATGGATCAGACTGATGACAAAGGTCTTTCCTGTGCCGCTGTTGCCGAGCACCAGCATATCCATCTCCGGACGCTGACGCAGACGACCCTCACGCTTCGAGGCCACATAGAAAGAAACCAGACGCTGCACCTCGGCCAAGACCTCTTGTTTACCGACGGCCTCTGCAAGGAGCGCATCGATATCGTATTGGGGCTTGGGGGCACGCACTGGTTCGGGAGCAACCGTTGGTGTTACGGGAGTTGCTGCTTCGTCGGGCTGGCGGGTACCGCAATAGGTGCAGAACTTGGCATTGTCAGCCAGTTCACGCTGGCACTTAACACATCTCTTCATATCTTGTCGTTTATTGTTGTGCTTCTGTATCTGTGAAATAATCCTTTACCTCCTGGGCTTCGGGCAGATTGTCGAGATAGGCCTGACCTTCCTCCTTGCCGATAGTCGTACCGTTGAGCGTACACTCATCGATCTCGCCATAGACGAAGAGGGCCGTAAACCGCTCTATCTGCTTACCGTCCTTGAAGGCATAGATCTCCGTATAGGTGGCAGGACCGCCGGCAGAGCCGGAGAGACGGAGGTAATAGACACCGTTCTTCTCCATGCGACTGGGTTTCAGGCGCGGTGTCTCCACGGCCACAAGACGGAAACTACCGTCGTCATGGCGGATGAAGAAGGCACCATACTCGTCTTTCTTGTCGTGCAGCCAGATCCACTCATTGTTGAAGTCGATAAAGGTATATGTCCACTTCGTCAACTTGATGTTCTTATACTCATGATCTTCGGCCTCAAAGAGTTTCTGCATCTGGGCGATATCGCTCTTCCACACGGGCTTCCGCTCGTCGATCAGGTTGTGATAGGTCTCATAGACAACCTGCACGAGCTGTCCGCCACGCAGGTAGAACATACCGACGGCCGAACTCTCCGGTGCATCGCGACGATAGCAGAGTTCAAGACCCTTAGGACCTTCAAAAGCATCGATGAGGTCACAGCCTACATACTCCCCTTCATCATCGGCATTCCAGGTCGGACCGTACTGCTTGTCGTAGTAGCCCAGTTCCTCGTTGGTAAACACCTTGTCACCTTCGATCATCACGTCGAGTGCCAGTGCCGACTGGCGATCCTTGTCATATGGATCTTTCGGCGCATTGGCATAGGCGCCCTTGAACTGCAGGCTTCCCCAGATATAACGGTCGCCGATAGTAGCCAGTTGCTTGGTTTGCTCCGCCTTCATGCCGTATTTCTGCTCCAGCTGCTTCACGACGGCAGCAGGCAGCGGCTTGGGCTTGTTATTCTCCCATGAGGTCAAGATGATGTTCAGATGCTTGCGTGATTTCAGATAGGCATCCGTGACGATGACAGTCCCCCACTCGCCCTTCTTCTTGGCTTTCGCATCGTCAAAGTCGAAACGGGAACAGAGCGAAGGTATCTCCTTCAGTCCATGGCGCTCACCCACACTCGGGGTGTTGCCGTCGGGATCCTTCAATACCTCATCGACGAACTTGATCTTCACGATCTTGTCGCCCACGAACATATTGGTATAGTCACGCTTATGACGACGGAACATATCCTGCAGGGCCCAACGCTGGTGCGGCCCGTCGAACCAGTCTTCGTTTTCCTTCGTCTTCTGCGGTTCCTCCAGATCCGTAGTCCAGTAGAGCATCTGCGCATACTGGCCGTCGTTACCCATCAGGAACATCGGCATCGGAGTCGTATCCGTCTCCTCGATGATGCTGTCGATCACGGCAGAGATACTGTCGTCGAGCGAGGCTGCCTCGGTCTTTCCCTTGTTCTTGCAACCGATCATCACTGCCATCATGCAGACGGCCACTGTCACTAGCTTCTTCATATCTCTCAAACTATTTTCCGATGTTAGTCCTTGCGGCAAAGCCTTCCTGCAGGTCGGCAACGGTCAGTTCTGTCAGTTCTTCCTTACTCAGGTTCGTCTTTCCTGCCAGACGGTTGGCCTGCTGCTGGATGGACTTCTCGAACACGTTACGCGCAAAACGGGCATTACCGAAGTTGCGGTCCTTATGGGCCACGGCATAGTCGAGCTGATCCCTAAGATAGTTCTCGGCATCGGGCGCCAACGTGTATTGATTCTTCTTCATATACATCTTGAAGATGTCCGTCAGTTCCGCACCCGTATAGTCGGGGAAGTCGATATAGCGGTTGAAGCGCGACTGCAGTCCGGGGTTGGAGTCGATGAAGCGCTGCATCTCGTTCCTATAGCCGGCGATGATCACCACGAGACTGTCGCGATAGTCCTCCATACGCTTCAGCAGCGTGGAGATGGCCTCCTGACCGTAGTCCTGACCGTTGCCATCCTCAGGCACAAGGGCATAGGCCTCGTCGATGAAGAGCACGCCATGGATGGCCTGCTGCACCACGGTATCGGTCTTCAGCGCCGTCTGTCCCAGGTACTTCGCCACAAGACCGCTACGGTCGGTCTCGACGGTATGTCCTTTCTTCAGCACACCCAGATCTTTGTAGATACGGCCGATGATACGGGCCACAGTGGTCTTACCGGTACCCGGGGAACCGTAGAACACCAGGTGGTAGGACACCTTCGCTGTCTTCAGTCCCTTGGCCTCGCGCTGCTTCTGGAGCTTCACGAAGTTGGCCAGCGACCTGACCTCCTTCTTCACACTCTCCAGACCGATGAGGTCGTCGAGTTCCTTGTACGGATCGCCAGCGAGGGGTTCGTTCACGATGACAGAGTCTTTCTTCTCCACCTGCTCCGTCTTCGGGGTTTCTTCATCGGTTGTGTCCGTGCTCTCGTCGTCATCCGAGAAGATGGCTACTATCACCACCAGCACGAAGAAGCCGATACTCAGGCATCCACAACCTTTGAAGATCTTACCCACAATTTCTTTGAAATCACTCATGCTTATTTTTCTGAAGATTATTCTACAGGAACGGTAACGGCATCCTTTGACTTAGTCTTGGCCGCCAGTTCCTTCAGCTTATCCTTACCTTTGAAGGCAAATACCCAGATGAGGAAGCCTGCCAGTACCAGGAGGGAGATACCCAGCAACGGACGATAGAACAGCCATGCGAGAGCAATCACAATTAGCGACCATGCCACGCCGATAACCGTACATACGATACCGACACCCCAGCCGAAGATACCTGCGATGAAAGGCACCACCTTGAGGATCGTTGTCAGGAAGCCGAAGATACCCTTCAGACCGCCAATCACGATCAGAATACCGAAGATACGCAGAGCCCATGTCCACATATTGTTGGCACTCTGGGCATCTTCAATGATCTCGTCACCGGTCTTCTTACCCATCACGAGGGTCTGGAAGCGCTTGCCGTTCTTGGCCTTATAGGGCTTGAAGGTGTCGCCATCGACCACTGCCATCACCGTACACTTGGCAGGAACCACCTTCTCAAATGTCACGCGCACATCACCCACTTCAGGCGAACCGGGCACACGACCGAAGTAGAGCACATTGCTGGCCTGGTGGATATACTGCAGGTCTTTCTTGTTCTCGGCGTTAGCCATGGACTTGTTGATAGAGTCGTTCACGGCCTGCAGTGAGTCGAGCTTTGCCTTGACGGAATCAGGGAGCAGTGCTCTGATCGAATCGGGGATGGCAGGCTGTGCGGGCTGCTGTACCGGCTGGGCCTGCTGGATGTTCTTCTGCACCCCGTAGAAACGCTCATAGGCGGCCTGGGTGCTCTTGTCGAACTGCTTCAGCAGATCCTCTGCTATGGCCAATTCCAGTCCCTCGTTCGAGGAGATACTGTGAATCAGGGATTCCGACAGTTTATAGGCACCCCACGACACATTCTCTGCATACTGCTCCATATCTTCATAGGTGGCCAGCACCATGTTCTTATTCTGATAGGCAGGATCCTTGAACTGGGCTGACTCTATCGGGCGTCTCACCCACTCCTTGCTGTAAGTGTAGGTCGTGGTGGTCACTTCCTTACCGCCCAACTTGTCTTCTCTCTTGGTCGACTCATGCTCCACCCACTGGTAGTACTCTACCGTACGGCTGAGGGCGATGGCCTTTGCACCAATACCAAACTGGTTGTCAACAAGTGAATCCTCTGTCGTAGCCATAGCCGTACCACAGATCAGTTCACCGTCCAGCGAAGCATCCTTCTTGTTGGGGTTTTCCATCTCGACATAGGCGCTGCCTGCCTCCTCGAGCATCTTCTCGGTCTTCACGGCGCGACCTTCGTTCCACCACAACAATGCTGTACCTGCAATAAACATCAGGAAGCCTGAGCCTATTGCCTTAAATGAATTCCCTACTCGGGTTCCATAACCCGTCGTTGTTACTTCTTGATAAGCCATTATGATTAATATTTATGATTAAAGATTTTGCGAGCTTTGGTTTCTGGGGACAAAGGTACGACTTTTTTTCGAAAATGCCCTATCATTTTCTAACAAATACTTGTTATTTTCTAACAAAAAGCCCGAAAAGGGGAATATGGCCTATTGTTTCAGGTCGGTTGCGCTATAATTGATACGCAGGGCATAGGATTTCTGCAGGGCTTGCTTCACTTGGTTGATCACACCCATGGGGGTACGGCGGTCAGCCCGCAGGTTCACCGTCAGGTGCTCGGCATTCTCTGGCGACATGCCTGCACGGAGCTGTTCGATACGGGCGGGAATCTCTTCGGGGGCCACCAAGTCGCCGTTTAACTGCACAAGCCAGGCTTTCTGATCGCCCTTGCCGTCGTTACGATGACCGATATAGATATTCACCACCGAGGCTTTGTTCGCCAGTTTCTGCATCTCCTTACCCTGGGGCACCTCCACCCGCACCTTCACCTCGTCGCTCCGCATGTGGGTGACGATCATGAAGAAGAACAAGACGGTGAAGATCAGGTCGGGCATGGAAGCCATATTCAGCGAGGGCACGTTCATCCGCTTCCGCTGGAACTTACTCTGCATCGGTCTCATGGGCGGCCTCCTTCCTCCATGTTCTCACTGATACGTAGGGGATAATAGTCGTTGATGGTCTGGCGCTCCTCACTCGTACAACGCTGATAGTGCTTGCCGTAGTGCTGCTGGGCATACTGCTCGCGCAGGGCATGATAGGCACCAACGATGGTGTTCTGCATCTTGAAGTAGGCCTCGTAGCTCGTGTTGGCATCAGCCTGAACGGATACCACGTGTCCCGTACGGTTCACTGAGGCCAGCGCCGTCACGGCTTCACCGAGTTCATCGAGGGTCACCGCCTTGTCGTCGCAGGTCAGCTGATCCTTGGCATCGAGGGCTACTCGCATCACCAGCGACTTATTGACATCCATTGGCTGCTCGTTTTCCTGGGGAGGGGGTGCCATCTGGCGCATCAGTCCCTTGTCCGTGTCCATCGACGATGTCACGAGGAAGAAAATCAGCAACATAAATGAGATGTCGGCTGTCGAAGTGGTGTTCAACTCCGGAATCTGCTTACGATAGCGCTTACGAAACATCCGATAATCAATAAAGTGGAAGTGTAGATAAACATATCCGTTGCCTTCAGCCACAACATATCCGTAAAGCGGACACCGTTGGTGACCACGGGGTCGGAAGAACCGAGGAGAAACGTAAGCACCATACAGACGACCAGTCCGATGGCGACACACCAGCCGATGCGACCGGCTGGCACTCGATTGATGACATCGTCGCCCTTCCTGCGGTTACGCAGACCGTGCCACACGCTGTAGGCCGTCACTCCGAGAGCGATGGCAACAACCAGGTACATCAGCCCCAGCATCACGTCGGCAAAGAAAGGCGAAACGATACTGTTCATCACTTTTCTGTTTTCAACTTATACGCCGTAATCAGGTCGAGCAGCGTGATGGCACTCTCCTCCATCTGGGCGGTCAGCCGTTCAATCTTCGAGAGGATATAGCTATAGAACAACTGCAGGATCAGCGCCACCACGATACCGAAGATGGTCGTGATCAGCGCCACCTTCATACCCTGGGCCACAATCGTAGGACCGATGTCGCCAGCCTGCTGAATCTGGTCGAAGGCCATCACCATGCCGATCACCGTTCCCAGGAATCCCAGCGAAGGTGCCATGGCGATAAACAGTTTGATCCACGAACAGCCCTTCTCCAGATTAGCCGCCTGCAGACCGCCGTAGTTCGTGATACTGCGCTCAATGGCATCCATGGGCTGGTTGATATGCATCAGTCCCTGATAGCAGACCGACGCCACCGGGCCGCGCGTATTGCGGCAGAGCGTCTTGGCACCTTCCACATCGTCGGCCTCCAGACGGTTCTCGATATCTTCCATCAGCTTATAGGCCTTGATCTCCGACAGTGTCAGATAGATGATACGCTCGATGCAGAACGCCAGTCCCAGCACCAGGGCTAGGGCCACAAGCGACATGAAGCCGACATTACCGTCGATAAACTTCGTTTTCAACTGTTTATGGAAACCGCCTTCCTCGGCATCGTCTGACGCATCGTCCTCTACCAGCAGGGTGCTGGCCAGCGAGTCTGCAGCCAGCGAATCGGCCACCGACAGGGAGTCAGCCACGGGCAATGTGTCTTGCTTAAGTTTATTTTGGGCGGTCATGGCTTGCGGAATCACGAGCAAACCTATCAGGGAAAACAGAATAATCAGTCTTTTCATAATCACCACATATTCTGCGGAGAGAGGGGGATTCGAACCCCCGAAACGCTTTTGACGTTTACACGCTTTCCAGGCGTGCCTCTTCAGCCACTCGAGCACCTCTCCTCATTAAATTGCTTGCAAAGGTAGTATATTTAGCGCAGAAACTACCGATTAGGGATGTATATTTAATATTTTTTCGCAGTTTGCATTGGTACGGCGCGTCATCTCTTCCTCGCTCACACCGTATGCTTCAGCCAGTCGGCGGAGCACATAGGCCACGAAAGCGGGCTCATTACGCTGCCCGCGCATCGGCACCGGGGCCATATACGGCGCATCGGTCTCCAGCACCAATCGGTCTAAGGGCACCACAGCTGGCAGCACCTCGGGCAACGGACTTTTCTTGAAGGTCGATACCCCGCCCACGCCGAGCACGAACCTATCGAACTGCAGCAGTTCCTGTGCTTCCAGTGCATTGCCCGTAAAACAGTGGAACACGCCGCCGGGCAACTGATCCTTATAGCGTTTCAGGATGGCCACCAGTTCGTTCTGAGCCTTCCGGCAGTGGATCATCAGGGGGAGCTGCAGCTCTACCGCCCATTTCACCTGTTCCTCGAAGGCCAGCAGCTGTTCCTGCTCGAACTCGCGGCTCCAATAGTAGTCGAGTCCCACCTCACCGATGGCCACCACTTCCGGTGTGAGGTGCCGACGGATCTGCGCCAGCACCTCACGCCAGTCTGCCCGCACCTCTTCAGGGTGCAAGCCCAGCATCGGATAACAATAGCCCGGATACTGGCGACAGAGGGCCGGCACCGTCTCACATGAGTTCAGGTCGATGCCGGGTACACCGATTGCCTCTACCCCCGCCTCACGGGCACGGGCAATGACATCGGCCAGGTCGGTCTTGAACTCCTCGCCGTCAAGATGGCAGTGCGTGTCTATCATTGACCATTAACCATTGAACATTGACCATTGAACATTGAACATTGACCATTAGCTCTGGCGCTTCATCATGGCGGCGGCGTAGGCTTTCAGCTCAGCCTTGCGGTCCTCACTCACGCTCACCTTGGCCAGATATTCCTTCGCCTTGGCATAGCAGGCTTCCATCTTCTCCTCGCAGAGCTGGCGGATACCAATCTCGTCGTAGAGTCTCGTCACGGCCTTCACCTTCTCGTCGCGGTTGAATTCCTTGGCCTCGATCCAGCCCATCAGTTCCTTGCGCTGCGCTTCGTTGGCGCGGTTCACGGCATTGATGAGCATATAGGTCTTCTTGTTTGAAGTGATATCGCCGCCGATATTCTTGCCGAACACCTTCGGGTCGCCATACACGTCGAGCAGATCGTCCTGCAACTGGAAGGCCAGACCCACCTGTTCACCGAACTTGTACAGGTTATTCTGATCTTCCTTCGAGGCACCTGCGAGGATGGCACCGATCTTCACGGCACATGCCAGCAGCACACTGGTCTTCAGGCGGATCATCTCAATGTACTCTTCCTCTTTCACGTCGTTGCGGGTCTCAAACTCCACGTCGAGCTGCTGACCTTCATCAATCTCGTAGGTCGTCACCAGGAAGGTGTTGAACACGTCCTGCAACTTGTCGGCCTCACAGGCACCGATCCTGCCGAAAGCCTGCAACAGCATGGTGTCGCCCGAGAGGATGGCCTGATTGGGATCCCACTTCCGATGCACGGTCTCATGACCGCGACGCATGTCGGCATTGTCCATCAGGTCGTCGTGCAAGAGCGTGAAGTTGTGATAGGTTTCCAGTCCGATGGCCTGCGTCATAATCCGTTCAGGATCATCCTTGAACAGATTGTAGGCCAGCAGCATCAGCACGGGTCTCACACGCTTGCCGCCCAGCGACAGCACGTACTTGATGGGGGCATACAACTTTGAGGGCTTGCGGTCATAAGGCAGCGCCTCCAGCGCCGCATTGACCTTCTTCAATAGTTCTTCAGATGAGTACATCATATTATATTTTTAAATTGTTACATCCATGTCACATATTAAACACCACCGGAATACACACTTTCGTCCGACAGGGCTTGGCATTCATCATGCCGGCCTGCCATTTAGGCATCATCCGCAGCACGCGCAACACCTCATTGTCGCACGAGGTCTCCAGTTTCTCCGTCAGCTCCAGGTCACTGATGCTGCCGTCGGTGTTCACCACAAACTGAGCCACCACCCTGCCCTTCACCTTCCGTTTCTGGGCCAGGGCGGGATATTTCAGGTTCTTCGTCAACCACTTCATAAACTCGGCGGCACCACCGGGAAACTGCGGCAGATCCTCCACCACACGGAAGTCGATGGGCTCGTTATACATATCCACCACCTCGGGCTTCTCCTCGGCCTCCGCCTCGGGATCAGGTTTCTCCATCAACTCCGGCTCCACCGGGGGCGGCAGCTCCACGTCTTCTTCCACCAGGTTCAGCTGTTCCGACTTGGGCTGCTCGGCCTTCTGTTCCTGGGGCAGCATCATCGGTATCTCGTCTTGATCGCGCTTCAGGGGCGAGAGTTCCATCTCCGCCTCCAGGTCCTCGTCGTCGGCAAAGAATGTCCAGCCCGAGTCCGAACTGTTCCATTCCAGTGCCACAAACACAGCAGCAAGCACGACAATCAGCCCCAACAGGAACCCCTGCACCCGCTGATTTTCAAGATTTGCCGTGTTACTTTTCTTCACTTCCATAATAAAAACGCGATTCTTCCGTTATATACTAAAAAGTAAGTGCAAAGGTAATAAAAAAATAAAAAGGTAAAACAGTAATAGCGTAAAAAGGTGGCGATATTAAGAAATATTTCGTAATTTTGCGACCGATTTGGAGAAAAATGGGAGAAATGCATTGGATTATCCGTCATACACAAAGGCTGCAGTGGCATAGGCTGCTGCCCCTCTGCCTGTGTCTGACAGTCTTCATGCTTCACGCGCCATTCTCCACGCTCAGTGCCCAGGAGAGCCAGACGGCCTACAACTTCCTGCGGCTGCCGGTGAGTGCCCATGCGGCAGCACTCGGCGGCGACAACATCTCGCTCGTCGATGACGATGCCACCCTCATCTTCCAGAACCCGGCACTCATCAACGATGTCAGCGACCGCACCATCAACCTCAACTTCATGACCTATATGGAAGGGGCCAAGACGGCCAGTGCCGCCTTCCTGAAGGCTGCGGGCGAAAGGGGCACGTGGGGCGTCACTGCCCAGTATATGGACTACGGCAGCATGAAGGAGACCACCGCCGACAATCAGGAACTCGGCACCTTCTCCGCCCGCGACATCGCCATCGGCGGCACCTTCGCCTACGCCCTGACCAATGAGCTCAGCGGCGGCGTCACCGCCAAGTTCATCACGTCCTATATCGGCAGCTACAACTCGCTCGCCCTTGGGGTCGACCTCGGCATCAACTACTACCACGAAGACTACGACCTGAGCCTGTCGGCGGTCGCCCGTAACCTCGGCGGACAGTTCAAGGCCTACAAAGACGACTTCGACCGCATCCCCCTCGACCTGCAGATAGGTGCCACCAAACGTATCGGCCACTCCCCGCTGCGCGTGTCGGCCACAATGAGCCGGCTCAACGACTGGAGCGAGGGCTTCGGCCGTCACTTCGCCATCGGTGCCGACGTGCTGCTCGGACAGAGCATCTACGTGGCCGCAGGCTATAACTTCCGGCGCGCCAGCGAGATGAAGATCAGCGATGCCGAGGGCTCCTCCGCCCACGGTGCAGGCCTCTCGATCGGTGCCGGACTCTCACTCGAGCGCTTCAAGCTACACGTGGCCTACGCCAAGTACCACGTCAGCGCATCATCCATACTGATAAACATATCCTACGCATTATGAAAAAGATAACGATTGCTATCGACGGCCACAGCTCCTGCGGAAAGAGCACGATGGCCAAGGACCTGGCCCGCGAGGTGGGCTACGTCTATGTTGACACGGGCGCCATGTACCGCTCCGTCACGCTCTATGCCCTCCGCCACGACTTCTTCAATGCCGACGGCAGCGTGAAGACCGCCGAGCTCGAAGCGGCCATGCCCGACATCCGCATCAGCTTCAAGTTCAATCCAGAGACGGGCCGCCCTGACACCTATTTAAATAATGAGCGCGTCGAGGACGAGATTCGCTCCCTCGAGGTGTCCAACCACGTCAGTCCTATCGCCGCCATCGGTTTCGTGCGCACCGCCATGGTCGCCCAACAGCAGCAGATGGGTAAGGACAAGGGGGTGGTGATGGACGGCCGCGACATCGGCACCACCGTCTTCCCCGACGCCGAACTGAAGATCTTCGTCACCGCCTCGGCCGAGGTGCGCGCACAGCGACGCTTCGACGAACTCAAGGCCAAGGGCATGCCCGCCGACTTCGACGATATTCTGAAGAACGTACAGGAGCGCGACTATATCGACTCCCACCGCGAGGTGTCACCCTTGCGCAAGGCCGATGACGCCATCGAGCTCGACAACTCGAACATGACCATCGCCGAGCAGAAAGAGTGGCTCATGGAGCGCTTCCGCGAGCGTACAGCGCAATAATTTGTTCGATTTACGCAATTTTCTCATCATTTTTTCGGTTTTTCTCGGTTTTATTGCTACCTTTGCAGCCGCAAACCATTAAGACTGACGAAATGATGAGAAAATTATTGTTTTCCACCCTGTTGGCTCTTGCAGCCACGAGTGCCGTCCATGCCGGCGGCCTGATGACCAACACAAATTATCACATAGCCTTCGACCGTATGTTCGCCCGCGGCGCCAGCACAGAGATCGACGCCGCCTACTCGAACCCCGCAGGTCTTGCCTGGGGGCACGAAGGTTTCCAACTCTCACTCAACTTCCAGAAGCCCTGGCAGAACCGCGACATCGAGGTCAGCATTCCAGGCTATCTGGGTTCCAATTTCGACAAGAAGTACAACGGCGTAGCCTCGGCGCCTATCGTACCGGCCCTGTTTGCCTCCTACAAGAAGGACATGTGGGCCTTCTCTGCGATGATCGGCATCGTGGGTAGCGGTGGCTTCGTGAAATACGACGAGGGCATCCCCATGTTCGAAGTACCCATCCGTGCCCTGTTGGCACAAGCCGGCATGACGCCCGACAAATACAACTACAGCGCCAACATGAAGGGTAAGCAGTACATCTACGGCGGACAGCTGAACATCACCCGCAAGATCAACGACAACTTCTCGGCTGCCATCGGTATCAGGGCTAACTACTACGACGGATACAACCGTGGATTCGTCAACGCGAATATGACGGCCGTTCCCAATCCTATCGACCTGATCGACCTGCAGCTCGACTGCATCCAGCGCGGCTGGGGCTTCGCACCTATCGTCAGCTTCGACTACCACAACGACAACCTGACCGTCAGTGCCCGCTATGAGTTCCGCACGAAGATTGCCACCGAGAACGACACCCGTACACTCTCTGCACGCATCAAGAACACCGACCCCGCAACGGCTACTGCCATGCCCTATATCGAAGGGGCACTCGCCCTGCAGCAGTTCGGTGACAAGGTTGCAGCCTATCAGGACGGTGCCGAGACACGCTACGACATGCCCTCATTACTGGCCGTGGCTGTCGGATACAACTTCACCCCACAGCTTCGCGCCGCCCTCGAGTACCATTTCTTCGACGACAAGCACGCCAAGATGGCTGGCAACCGTCAGAAGACATTGACCCACGGCACGCACGAGATTCTGGCAGGTGTCGAGTACGACATCAACGAGAAGTTCACTGTCAGCTGCGGTGGTCAGCGTACTGACTACGGCCTCTCCGACGAGTACCAGCAGAACACCTCGTTCGCCTGCGACAGCTACAGCCTCGGCCTCGGCGGCGCCTGGAACATCACCGAGAAGATGCGCCTGAACGTCAGCTACTTCTGCTCGCTCTACAGCGACTACAAGACTGCTCCAAAGGCCAAATACAACGGCACACCCTACACCGGCACAGAGACCTACAGCCGCTCGAACCACGTCATCGGCGTCGGCCTCGACTACAAGTTCTAAGCCATAAACCAACACCAACAGAAAATCCCCGCCACGCTGACGGGGATTTTTTAGTGCTAGGGTCAGGCCCCGAGCTTAAGTTTCTAAAAGATACTTTATCTCGGGGCCTGGCCCTAGCACTTAGTTTTGGGGCCTGACCCCAGAGGCAAAAAAACTCGGCGGGCATTGCTGCGGGCCGAGTTTTTTGAGGGAATAGCAAGCTCTCATTTCGCTCACTTAGTCACGACTTTGAGCTTTGCTCGAACTCGTTCACGCTCGAAAATGTGAGCAAGCTCCCATTTCGCTCACTTAGTCACGACTTTGCGGCCGTTGTGGATGTAGAGGCCGGGCTTGGCGGGCTGGGCTTCTACGCGGCGGCCGTCGAGAGAGAACCAGGCACCGTTGGCGGCACCGGACTCGGGCTGGAACGTCGTGTCGCTGATGCCGACGCCTCCTGAACCACCTTTGTCGTTGAACGAGAACTTAGCGGCATTCACGACCTTGCCGTCGTTCTTGTCGATCAGCAGGGCCACAACCGTGAGATTCTCCTTGTCCTGAATGCGCGTATTGCCGGTGATGTCGATCTGATAGTTGTGAGTCATAGGCGCATCCTGGGCGATGGATGCGGGCACACTGCCCTCAATACCGTTGAACGGCTCGTAGACGGCGACGGGCACATAGTTGTAGGCCACATTCTTCATCTTATACTCATCCTTCGTCAGAGCGGCGAGGTTCTCGTCGGTGGTGCTTGAGCCAGCGTAATAGTTGGACTGACACCATGTGTCGCCGGTGCCCTTCAGACCGTCGGCCACGAGCAGATAGCCGATGCGGTAGTTGGCGTTGGCCACATCCTCTACAAAGGTGGTTGTGGTCTTGACGTCGATCGTGTTGTCGTTGGCCCATGAGGCTTCAACCTCGATGCTGGCAGGCACATAGCTGCGGTGCATGGCCTCGACCTCACGGCTGATGCCGAAGGGCTTGCTGTTGCTGCCGTAGTAGGGATCGACAATCTCACCGCGATTCACCATACAGCTGGGATAGCCCGACACGTTGAGCTGATAGTTGTCGAGGATCATCGGGTCGTCATTGCCGCCACCGTGAACGGCTACGGTAATCACACTCTTGCCATAGATCTTATTCAGGAGCGCCAGGGCAGGAATACCACGGGCACACCATCCGCACCAGGTGCCGGTAGCCTCTTCGATGAAGGCCGTCACCTTGGGCTTCTTGGCTAAGGTCACCAGCTGACCCTTGGCCGACAAGTTCTCTGTGGTGCATTCGTTGGCCACGCCGTTCACCTTGGTCAGTTTGAAGGTCTTGTCCTGCGAACCGAGAGCGCCGTCGGCCTCCAGCGGAACCAGGATCTCTGAAGTCATCATAAAGCTGACAGGCGACGAGAGATCGAGATGGTGCTCGGTCGTGGTGGAACCGGTGGTGATGGTATAGTCGATATTGGTAACGGGCTCGATGCCTTCGCCAACCAGGGTGACGGGCACCTCCACGCTGCCGTTGACAGCCGCATAGGCCTTGCCGAAGTCGGTCGTCGCTACGCTGGCTGCATACTTCGCATACTCACCCTCCACATAGTCCATCTCGACGATCTTCTTGAAGTTATCCCAGCCGGGGGTGTTGGCGTAGGCCGCCTTCGTGCCATAGGGCACATAGAGCACGGCTGTCTTCATGTTGTCGCCGCTGAACACCAACGATGACACGGTAAAGGGCTTCCTGATATGGGTTACCACCTTTGTCATCTGGTTGCAGTAGAGGAAGGCCTCGGCCTCGATCTTCTCCACGCTGGCGGGAATCTCGATCTCCGTCAGTGTGGAAAGACTACGGAAGGAGGCTGCGGCGATGGTCTTCACGCCCTCGGGGATCTTCGTGGTAGAGAAGCCCTGGATCAGCTTGTTCGTAGCGGTCTCGATGATGGCGTTACAGTTGTCGCGCGAGTCGTATTTCGGGTTGTTCGGGTCGATCTCGAACGAGGTGATGTTATCGCATCCGCCGAAGGGTGAATCTCCTAAATCGGTGATACCAGCCGACAGTTTCACCGTGGTCAGATCGACATCGGCCCAGAAGGCAGCCCATCCTATCGACGTGACACTACTGGGGAGGTTGACTTCCTTCAGTCCGCGTTTGCCGCTTAAGGCTGTTTCGCCGATGGCGGTGACGGTCTCGGGGATGACGGTAGTCCTGCAGCCGATGCGCAGCGTGTTGGTAGCCGTCTCGATAATGGCGTTACAGTTGTTGCGCGAATCGAACACGGGGTTGCCTGCCTCTACGCTCAGCCCTTCAAGGTTATCGACATTGTAGAAGATATCCCTGCCGATGGAGGTTACGTTCTTGGGCAACACAAACTCCCTGATGCCAGTATCCTGGAAAGCAAAGGGGCCGATGCCCGTCAGGCTCTTCGGCAGAATGATGTTCTCCAGAGAGAGGGCGGGGAAAAAGGCGGATTCCGGCACCTCATTGGCATTGGAGCCTTCTCCGCTGACGACGTCAGCCTCAGAGAGATCGATGGCCGACAGCGGACTTTCATAGCCGCATAAACTTCTCATGAACTCAAAGTCCTTACCGTTGATGGGGCCTGTCACTTTCAGTTCCCTGGTGATCGATTTCCTGTCGGCAGGGAATGCCGACTCGAGCGTACCGGCAGAAGAGAGGTTGACGGTACAGATCCGTTGATTCTCAAACTCGGAAGCCTCCACGATCGCGCGTTCGACAAAGGTGAACTCTTTCCATCCCTGGGCTGCGGCGTATTTCGCCTTGGAGCCGTCGGGCACAATCAGAACAGCATTCGAACTGATGTAGTCGAAAGCATTATTAGGTACGGATAAAGGAGTAGCACCATGTACGATGTAAGTCATGATCGAAGCTCCTTCAAAGACAGACTGGCCTATCTCGGAAACGCCCTCAGGGATATCAAGCTTCCTGATATTCAAACGGGCAAAGGCATTATCACCCAAAGCCTTCACAGTGGCAGGAATGGTAACAGTGGAATTTGAAGCCAGAACAAGTGTATTGGTGGCTGTCTCGATGATGGCGTTACAGTTGTCGCGCGAGTCGAATGTCTTGTTATCCTTATCGACCGTGATCGACATCAGATTACTACAGCTGCGGAAAGCCTGTGGACTTATCTTCTCCACAGAAACCGGGATAAAGAGACTCCTTAATTCATAATTACTCGAGAAAGCTTGCTGCCCGATGGTCTTTAAGCTCTTAGGCAGGACGAGGTTTACCACTCCGGCCGATGAGAATGCACCATCGCCAATTTCCACCACACCCTCGGGAATGCTTGTAGCCTTGCAGCCTCTGATAAGCACGCCAGTCTTTTTATCGTAGATGGCATTGTTCTTGGAATAATACACCGTATTGCCCTCTTCTACCTCGATTATACTCAGCGCACTTGTCTCAAAGGCATCGCTCGACAATTTAGTCACAGACTTCGGAATGAAGACAGAGGTGATGTTTGTATTAGAGAACGCAGCCATTCCAATGGTTTTCAGCGTTTTAGGCAGCACGATTTCAGTCAGTGTGAAACAATTAGTGAATATCCAGTCGCTGAACGTATCATCAATGCAGGCGTAGTTATCGTCGGTATACTTCTGTCCGCCTACGATACGGGCCTCAGAAAGGTCGAGTTTCGACAGACGGCCCTGATTAGGCCCTTCAGGATTATAGAGCGACATGTCACGGATCACGTCGATATCCTTACCTCCCACCACACCGGTAATCTTCAGTCGGCTGACGCGATAGCGCTCGCTCTCGGGCAGCAGCGATGCCAGTTGGTCCTGCTTTTCCACATGCACCTCACGGAAACCGATTTCCGGCTTCAACTCTTCATCATCGTCGTCGCCGTTGCCCGATGCAGGCTGGAGACCTACGACGGCATTCTGTTTCTCCTTGAAATCTATGTCGCCGGGCTTCAGGCTAGTCAGTTCGAAATAACCGTCCATCTTTCCGCCCCAGCCCCAGTTGACGTAGAACTTACCGTCCTTATAGCCATGCAGCACGAAAGAGTGGCCTGCCTCACCGCTGAAGCCACTGTAGATGACGGGGCGTCCGGCCTTGATCTCATCATAGAGCAACTGCTCCCACTCCTCGTCGGAAAACTCCTCACGGCCCAAAACATCGGCACTCTTACTGAAATTGAAGAGGGAGATGAGTGCTCCGGGAATACTACCCGAAGCGGCACTTGACTCGCTAACACCATATTTCATCGACACGGCCTGACCGCAATAGCGCATGAGCCAGGCGATGTCATCGTCGTTCATGCCAAACCAGTTGAACTTGCGGGCCGGCAGCAGCTCAAGGTTGATGTCGGGATCGGTGGTATATCCTGCCACTTCGCGCACGTTATTGAGCGGCCACTGGAGGTAGTTCACCACCTGGGCCATCGCCGTGGCCACACAACCGGTCAGCGTCTTCACACCATTCACTTCCGGGCAGTGCTGCTGATAGATGCCTGACTGGTCCCACTGGGTAGTGAGCAGAGGAATAAGGTTGGCCTTTGAATCACCTCTGGTGGCAGCACGACGGTCGGCAGGCTGTTTCTCCAGCGAGCGGGCAACCTCGGCATAGTAGTCGAAGAGCCATTTCACATTGTCGGGCGCCTGCGAGAGATCGAAACTGCCCCGCTCGGCATAGCCAAGCACCTCGGGCATCTGGTCGTTGCCGGCGATGACCACGAAACCGCCGTTTTTCTCGGCATTAAACACGTAATAGGCCGGAGCCGTCGCCGAGGCGCCACGAGCCATGCTGCGGTTCTGGACCTGCGTCAACTGTTTGCCCTTCATCAGCTTCTGAGCCTTCTGAAGTGCCTGAGCTTCTGTTATCTCTCCTGCCTGCATGCTCAAGCCGAAGAAGAAGCTTACTAACAACAACAATGTAAGTTTTTTCATTTTAATGGTTTGGTTGATATTAATTTCAGCGGGCAATGCAGCGATCTGGCGAAAGCCATGAAACTTGCTCCGATGGCCTGACGTGAGCATCATCGCGGCGTTACGCCGCAAAGTTACGAAGAAAACGATAAACTCCGCCATTTCCTCTCTTAATTTTTGTTAACCGCCTCCAAAACTCATCGCTGGGGTCAGGCCCCGAGATAAAGTATCTTTTAGAAACTTAACTTCGGGGCCTGGCCCTAGCACTTAGTTTTGGGGCCTGACCCTAGAGGTAAAAAACTCGGCGGGCATTGCTGCGGGCCGAGTTTTTTGGGGGGAATTAATCCAGGTTTAGTTGTCTGTAATCTGGTTCTGAGGCTACGTCGAGGCAGGGGCACTCTTTCTTGACGTTGGGGAAGTCGCGGTGGCCGACGACCTTGGCATTGGGATAATCCTTCTTGAGGTCTTTCAGCAGGAAGAGTATGGCGGCTTTCTGGGCCTCGGTGCGGGTGTCGGCGGGGCAGCCTTTCTCATCGAGGCCTCCTTCGTAGCAGATGCCGATGGCGTGCTGGTTGTAGTGCTTGACGTGGGCGCCGGCGATCCACTCTGGGCGGCCTTCGTGGTATTCGCCGTCGCGGGTGATGTACCAGTGGTAGCCGCAGTCGTAGGCGTAGCCTTTGGCGCGGTGACAGCGCTTCAGGTCTTCGAACGTGAAGGATTTGTTGCAGCGGGTGGCGCTGCAGTGGAGGACGAGCCATTCCACTTCTTTCATCGGGAGAATTTCTTTCATTTTCATTTCAAAATAGTTTTAGAGGTTATACCACCAAGCTGGCATACAGCTTTGAACAGCGAGTGTTCCCAGAACAGTTGTAATCACGGTTGCAACGATTTTCCAGATCTTTGCGATTTTGGTCCAATTTACTTTGATCATTTTTGTAAAACTGATTTAAAACTTTGTTTTTCTAAAAGAAGCAGGGAGTGCAGGGCGCGTACATGGCGGTGTGTATTGTTGGATGAGATGAGAATCTCCTGTTTCGCCATCGCTGATCCCCCAGGACACTCGATGCTCGCTTGACGACTACGCTAGGCGCAGTTACGGTCTAGGGCTCCTGGGTCTGTTCTAGGATCCAGTCCTCCAGCGGCGTCACCTTCTTGATGTAGACCTTCTTCTTGGGGTCGGTCTCCTCGGGCGTCAGGTCGACCTTCTCCTCGACACCGTAGGTGGACAGCGAGCACAGGTCCTTGAACGTGCGCGAGGTGATGTCGTCGTCGCCAGAGCCCTCGGGGATGAAGCGGATGTGGATGCCCACGATGTAGTTCGCGGCGTTCCACTTGCCCTCGAGCAGGGCCGCACGGGTGATGCCCTCCTTCGTCGACTCCACCTTCGGTACGAAGGTTCCCAGACCATCGATCTTGACAGGGTTGCCCTGCGACAGGAGCTCGACGAGACAGCTCTTCAGCTTCTGGACGACACCGTCGATGATGTCGCGGCCGTAGATACAGTTGTGACCGGCCATGTGGTTGACGAGACCCTGTTGGGAGATTGTCTTCTTCTCCTTGGCCTTCGGATAGTACTTCCCGTAACCGGGATTGTTCGCATTCGTGTTCTTGCGGAGATTCAGCTCGAACTGTGGATTCTTTACTGCCATAAGCTTTGATAAATTTAAAAGATTAGAAACTATAAATAACACAGGCTTGACGCGGAGTTTGCAGGGATGTAACCATCAGTTTGCAGGGACTAATCTCATAGTTTGCAGGGATGTAACTCAAGCGCGGGCGGTACCAGTTCCTCACTCGGATCCCTTCTCTCCTTGTTTGCAATGGCAAAGGTACGACATTTTGGAACCCGCTTTGTTGCCACCAGTAGCCAAAGGTTTCTACCGCTCAACTTTTTTCGAAAATATTTCAGTCGATGCAGAGGTATTCGGCGATGAGACGCACCTGGCGGGCTGTGTAATAGTTGCGGTTACGGTTCCAGCGTGTCTGCTGCTGCAGCGCCTCTACCAGTTCGGGACAGCGGTTGATGTCCTCACGCAGTTTCTTCATCGCCGACTTGGCCTGCCTGGTATGCGGCGTATAGATTCGGGCCAGGTCCCTTTTCAGATATTCACGGTCTTCTATCATATCATTTAAATTATAACTATTACTATTAACTTTTTATTACTAGGGTGACAGGGGGACAGTATATTATAGGGATTTTTCACGCGTACCGCATAGGCGTGCGCGGTACGCGGGGAATCATCAGAAAGCACTGTCACCACTGTCACCCGCTGTCTCATTCTCAGGCTCCGCATCACTGGCCAGCAGACGCCTGTTCGCCTCGATCTCATCGATCTTGTAGCGCACGACGCGATAGCCGCGCCTGCCGTGAGAGCGGTATCCTGCGAAGCCCAGCACCTTCATGGCACTGCCGATCTTCTCTACCGGGAAGCGCAGCGCAGGCCCCTCGCTGATTACTAGCTGGATATCCGTAGCCGTATAGAACTCACCGTGCTCCCCGCCATTGGGTAGGCGGAAATGCTTGCTGATGGCCTCCTGCTCAGAGCAAGGCGTCTCGAAAGTCCTGTTATGGGCCTTCAGCCGCTCCTCCTCCGCCTTCGTGAAATAGTGGCGGAAGCCCTGACGGTAGAGCGCGTATGCCTGGGCGAAGATGCCGGCATGGTTGAAGGGGTGCGCCCGCGGGTCGTCGATGCGCTCCACGAGGAAGGGCAGCCAGCGTCGGTTACCCGTCGCGTCGTTCAGGAACTGCACGTTGTTGCCCGTACCGCAGAACGAGGCCACGTGGGGCATGTGCTCGGTATAGTGGCCGTAGGGGCGGCGCTCGTCGATGGCAGGCATCGTCACCACCGACTTCATCGTGTTCACCTCCGTGGGGCGCATCGTATCGAGCTCTTCGTAGCACACCAGTCCGTACTGCGAGAGCGTGATCAGGTCGTCCTTGCCCACCTTGCTCGCGTTGACCTTGATGCGGAAGTAGTCGCGCAACTCAGGCGGCAGCAGCATGCTGAACCAGGTCGTCTTATAAAGGCCTTGCTCACCGATGAAGACGAGCACGGCCTGGTTGACGATGTCCTCGTCGAGCCAGCTGGCCACCATGCCCACGAGCCACCGTTTCAGCAGTTCGTAGAAGTACAGTTGCTCGTCGGTGCCGCCCTTCACACTGACCGAGACCGACAGTTCGAGGATGTAATCCTGACCGTCCCAGGGCGGCAGACGGTTCAGGTAATTGAGGAACGGATGAAAGCCGGGCACGAAGCCCGAGCCGAGCACGGTCTGGAGGTCCTTCTCGCGTGTATCCTTGAGCGTCTGCAGCACCATCAGCAGCGTGCTCCTCAGGCGGTCGCTCATCGGCTGCCACATGTCGCTGACGAACTCCGCCAACTCAGACTGCTCGATGAAGGGATCGCCCGGTGGTACACGGGCCTCCACGCGGTGCTTCACCGTGTTGTACCTCAGATAGACATGGTCGCTGAGGAACGCCTTGATCTCCCCCACCGTCGCATATTCCTCACGCCAGTTTTTCTTATGCTCCTTCGGCTCGCCGCCTGCCCCATCGGCTGCGGCCTTCCTACGTTTCTTCTTTGGTTTCTCTTCGTCCATAAGCAATAAAGATTGGTTTCCAGCCACGAAGTTATAACTTTTCAGACAGGCATGCAAGCATTTACACTACGAATTTCGTCTGCAGCGTAAAATGTCAACTCGGGGAGTTGACGCCCCCCTATTCAAACGAAATATGGAGCGTCATCCCGAGACTTTCGGCGATGCGCTCCAACTGTTCGATGGTGGGGTTATCCTTTCCGCAACTAATCTTGTTCAGATACTGTTTGGTCCAGCCTAATCTCCTGGCCAGTTCAGCTTCACTCATGCATTTTTCCACTAATGCCTTCTTCAAATCAATCTTTGTTTCTTTCTTCATTTTCCTTGCGTTTGGGCGAGGCACTCCCAAAAGCAAGGCAAGAAAAAAAAGGATACTCCCTCAATCTCTGGGAGTATCCTCTCAAATTAGTTTTAATAAAACATTGTCGTGTTTGTCACACGAAGTGGCTATAACACTTCGTGATTTCGTTTTCTATTCTATTCGGAAATCTTTTCTGCATTCTACGCCTTTATATCCGCTACTTGGGTCAAATCCGCCACTATTTAGGTTGATTTCAAACTTAGTATAGTATTGTCCTTTGGGTAACGGAGTCCTTGGATAATCTGTTTTGATGAATGCACACCATGAATCACCTAAAAGGTACTTCTCCGGATTATCGCGCCTCGGGTCATATTCATCCTGCCCAAAGGCAGAACAGAGAAACGGGATGCTTTGGCCTGGCTTTAAAATCAAATTACCTAGTCCACGCCCGTATCGCCAATCCCACGGATGGCCCAGATCTTCACCTTGGACAGAATAAATATTGAACGTATTATTGCCAATAAGTGGATATTCTGAACCTACAACTCCAGGAATAGCAGCTCTTTCATCGCGACTATTAGTAATTACGAGTTTGAAGGTGATATCCTCGCCTTCTTTGAATGTTGTAACCGGCAAGCCACTGGCATTCAGCATCTGAAACTTTATCGTGAAGCCATCAAATAACTGAATAGTATCAGCATCCAACTTTACCGTTTCTTTTGGCTTTGTTGTTTCTACTGGTGTATCGTCTCCGCTACAAGAAATACACGCCATTCCCATTCCTGCCATCAGCAGGGACATGACCATTAAATTTAGTTGTTTCATCTTTGAACATTTAATTATTAACAGCGGCAAAGATAAAAACCTAAATCGTGAATAAACAAAAAAGAGGCAATAAATGACCTTTAAAAAACTTACAAAATGACCTTTTACAGGCAATAAAGCAAAATAAAGGTCTATTTGATAGCCATGATTCGCTGATCCAGTTCTTTGGGAGTTCCTTTTACACCATACAATTTTAGTAGAATGGCTTTCCTGAGATTGGAAATATAACTCTCGTTCCTACCCGTCAACTTACAGATTTCAGATGGTAGGAAATGGCAGCGTATCAATAAGCACACTTCATATTCGATAGGGCGTAAAGAACATTCTGGTGTGTTAAGAGCATTATAGAATGATGGTATCTCTTCATTGACAAGCATCTTCAATTGCCGGAAATCTTCCCGGGTCGCTATTTGCGGAGGGTTTTTATCTACCAAGCTATGTAGATGTTTTACGATGTCTGCATCACCAAGTCGGCTTTCCAAAGTAGCGACATGCTTTTCATCCAATTTACGATATTTCACTATGCTTTCCTGCAAATTCAATATCTCCTGATTCTTCTGTTCAATTAAACTGGTGGCATTCTGAGTCTCGATTGCCATCAGTTCTTGCAATTCCGTTTGTGCTTTCTCCAAATTATACAGATTCTGGCGATATTGTTTCAGTTCTTCTTCCTTTTTTCTCCGATAATTAGAAAAAGCATAGAACGCAACAACAACAGCAACCATAACCAAACTGACAATGATTGCTATTGTCAAATACGCCCTTTCTGATTCATGAGACTTTTGCTCTGCAAGTAATCTTGCATGTTCAAAATTATAGGATGCCTGGAGCTTTTGAATGTTCTGCATCTCAGACAATAGATATGAGGAGTCATTGAGCTCGTAACTCAAAGTAGCGTATTTAGCAATGGAATCAGGAATACGTCTCTGCTCATATACCCTCTGAAGTCCTTTAGAGCCTGCAATTTGGTTATTTATATCTTTTCCGTCTCTAAGTTCCTTCCTGAACATATACTCGGCTGAATCCAATTGATGAATTGCTAGATAGTATTCACCTTTTATATAATAGTATATCTCAAGGCCACTCTCTATATTTCCATTCTTATCT
>JAEEGG010007843.1_pt1 | contig 24442 bp, 12 predicted proteins | sample 9134161 | NCBI WGS metagenome assembly JAEEGG01 (sample SAMN16246543, study PRJNA631951) | gut metagenome | biome: gut microbiome; feature: rumen; material: CR-attached | host: Bos | place: Iran: Karaj | collected 2018-10
TGTACTTGAGGCCATGAACGCCGGGCTATTGGTCATCTCAAGTTGCGTGGGCGGGGTGCCATATATGATTAAGGATGGTGAAACAGGACTGCTATTCGAGAATGACAATAGTGACCAGCTGGCAAAGAAAATGATTGAAGCCGTAGAGAATCAGGCTACTGTAAACGATATTATTATAAGAGCCCACAACGAAGTGAAAAGATATCGATGGGATAGTGTCAAAGAACAACTATATACTGCCTATGGCTTTTCTTCATGAACATATAATACTGCCGTTGAGCGACCTTCTCAGTGGCGAGCAGGTTCACAAATACCTGCGGCTGCTGAAAGAGGCCGAAGGATGGACTCCTGAAGAGATGGATGCCTTCCAGCAGGAGAGGCTACACAAACTACTCAAATATGCCGCAACCGAGGTACCGTTCTATCGCGATTGGTTCCATAGCCATAGCCTTGATCCACAGACAACCTTACTTAACCAACTACCAATCGTCTCCAAGTCTATCATGCGGCAGGAAGGCATTGAGCGTTTCACAGCAGAGCAATTTCCTGTCAAACAGCGTATCTCTTCTCGTTCCAGTGGCTCCACGGGCGAACCTTTCTCATATTATGTTTCCAAGAAAGCCAACTCTGTAAACACAGCCGCCAAACTCCGCACATGGTACATAGCAGGCTATCGACTTGGCGACCGATACATGAAGATTACCAATGGGAAACGTTCATCCACAATAAAAAAGGTGCAAGACCGTATCAATAATTGTCTTTTTGTACCATTTAATTCTATCACTGACGACATACTGGAATCAATACTAAAACAGATAGAACACGAGAGACCATTATTCATTCGGGCATATCCCAGTCCATTATTTCTACTTGCGCAATACCGTAACAATCACCCCGAGTATACTTTCTGTCCACGCCACATCATGACCACAGGTTCCACTCTCCCTGATGCCTACCGTGCAGAAATAGAGAAAGCTTTCGGCTGCGACATTATCGACTCGTACAGCTGTGAAGGCACACCTAACACATACGAAACGCCAACACATGACGGTTACAACATCACAAATTATTATGGTATCATCGAAGTGTTAGACAACAATAACCAACCTGTCACCAATGGTATCGGGCGCGTGATAAGCACCGATCTCTGGAATATGGCACAACCATTTATACGCTACGACACGCAAGACCTTGTCGAGGTAAAGAACGGCGTAATAAGCCGTATAATAGGCCGACAAAGCGACACATTTATACACACCAATGGGCAACTATATACTTCACACAACTTCAGTCACTACTTTCTCTATGATGTGACCGGCATAGACAATTATCAAATTCACCGCCATGCCGATAACACAATCACTTTTTACATAGTGACCAACCGCGAGTTTAAGCCTGATACCACACAGAAGATTATACACTATTGGCAGAAATGTCTTTCCGTTCCTGTCAGTGTCAACATAGTTAACAGCATCCCACTAAAACACAACAATAAGCATCAAATAATCGTCAACGACTGATGACAATACTTACTAATTACAATCAAATATCTCATCAAGACTGGGACGCTCTATCAAAAAAAGCGACAATCAGTTCTTGGTTTCAAACACGCGAGGCCTATTGTTTCTTTGACAGTCTCAACTTCATAGAGGCTTTTGTTGTAGCTGTGAAAGAAGGTGATGAACTAATGGGTATTACGGTTGGATACATTCAAAAAGACAGTGGCCTACTGAAACAGCGCTTCTCAAAACGTGCCATCATTGTTGGAGGTCCAATGCTATCGGAAGGTATCACTGAAGCTCAGTTGTCGGCCATGTTGAATGCAGTGCGCCAACTGCCGACAGTTAACGGATGTATCTATATTGAAACACGAAACCTGAATAACTATTCGTACTGGAGAGAAACTTTTGAAGCATGTGGATTCGACTATGTGCCTCACTACAACTTCCATCAAGATACCTCCTCTATGGAGATTGTCAACAACAAACTGAGTCGCACTCGCAAGCGCCATATTCATGTGGGGTTGCGCGACGGAGCCATCCTTGGTGAAGCCACCACAGAAGAAGAAGTAAATGAGTTCTACAATATCCTTTCCGATCTCTATCGACATAAAGTAAAGAAACCGCTTCCTCCTAAGGAATTCTTCCAAAAGATGCTATCGCTGCCATCGGCAAAAATTCTAACTGTAAACTACCGAGGTCGCATTATCGGCGGTATGGCATATATGGAGTTATCCGGTAAGGTCGGATACGAGTGGTACGTCTGTGGGATGGACGACACATATAAAACACTATACCCATCAGAATTGGCCACATACGCAGGATTACAATACGCCGTCAACAATGATTGCTCACGCTTCGATTACATGGGGGCAGGCAAACCCGGTGTACCATATGGTGTACGAGACTTCAAAGCTCTTTTCGGCGGTGAGCTTGTCGAACACGGACGCTATTTGCATATTTGCAAACCGCTAATATATAAAACAGGAGAAATCATCATACATCTTATTAGTCGATAAACGATTATGACACTAACCGAGAGATACATTAGATGCAAGAACGCCTTTTTATACAAGGTAATGCTGCGTTTCCCCCGAAACAAAACCCGAGTTTGGGCATTAAGGAAGATGGGATATAGTGTCGGGCAATCATCTTATATAGCGTCCGACCTCAGACTCACGCTCAACTTTGTATACAATAGAGGCTCATTAACTATTGGTGAACGTGTATCAATTGCACCTGGAGTAATTATCATCTTATCCTCCCACTCAAATGCTTCGCCTATATCGAAACAAATACCAACACACAAAAACGTTGTCAACATTGGAAATGATGTGTGGGTAGGAGCCGGAGCCATAATCCTTAACGGACTATCTATTGGCGATGGCTCTATTATTGGTGCTGGCAGTGTCGTCACACACGATGTTCCACCTCACACTATAGTAGCCGGTAATCCGGCCAAAATTGTCCGAGAAATAAAAACCAATGAACATACTGATTGATATAGGCCATCCTGGACATGTGCATCTAATGCACCCTTTGGCTAAAGAGATGTGTGCCAAAGGGCATAATGTATATTATTCTGTGAGGGACATCCCTGTTGCCAAAAGGCTGATGGAACATTATGGTATGACCCCATGGGTGGACTTGGGGGGCAAGAGAGACAGTTTGGCAGGCAAAGCCAGAACCGTAATACATCAGGATTTGCAGCTGTTGCATTTCGTTAGACAAAACCATATTAATATAGGATTTAGCAGTGGAATAGTGCTCAGTCATGTATCGCAACTAACCCGAATGACGTCGGTGGTATTCGACGACGACGACGATGCCGCGGAGCCTCTGATAGTGAAATATGGGCACCCGTTGACCGATATCGTCTTCACGCCAGATTGTATCCACCGCAAGGCCAAACATGCTGTATACTATGCCGGTACACATGAACTGGCATACCTACATCCGAAACGGTTCTCACCAGTCCCTTCCGTATTACAACATGCAGGAATAGAGGAAGGTGAACGTTACTTTATAATGCGTTTTGTGGCTCTCAAAGGACATCACGATGTGGGGCAGATGGGACTCACGCTGGAACAGAAAGAGGCCTTGGTAAACCTTCTAAAACCTCATGGGCGTGTCATCATCACATCGGAAAGAGCCATAGAGCCCGAGTTCGAACAATACCGTCTGCCGGTGCCACCAGAAGAGATACACTCGCTGATGGCCTATAGTTCCATGTTCCTTGGCGACAGTCAGACGATGACCTCAGAAGCTGCCGTGCTGGGTGTGCCTGCGCGAAAGTGCAACACCTTTGCCGGACGCCTATCGGTACCCAATATGCTGGAACAGAAATACGGTCTATGCTATGCCTACCAGCCCACTCAGTTCGACGAAATGTATCATCGCATAGAACAACTGCTGGACCGCAACCCCGAAGAACTTAAGAACGAATGGCAAGAGAAACGGCAGCGGATGCTTCAGGATATGATTGACCCTACCGAGTTCTTTGTCAACCATATCGAAACATTTAATCTCAAACAGAACCAAAAGAACTGAATAGGATTGAACTAAGAATATGAAGGAATACCTTGAACTGAAACGCCAACCGTTGCCTCACTACCGGCGAGAAGGCCTGTGGCAAACCTTACGCCATTCAGCGAAAGTGCATGGCTACCGCTCGGCAATCTGGTTTGGTATCATCCGCTGGAAAGACCATGTTTTCAACCAATGGGCCATGCGCTGCCCGTGGAATGGCTTTAGAATAAGGCTGCAACGATGGCGTGGAGTTCATGTAGGGCACAATGTCCATATCGGTCCCGGATGTACACTTGACTATCCTTACCCATATTTTGTAGTTATTGAGGATGGCGCCTCGCTGGCCGGCAACAACTATGTGTTAGCACACAGCACGCCCATGGAGTATCATTCGAAATGCGTGGAATCGTTTGTGGCCCCTACGGTTATCGGCAAGAATGCATGGGTAGGGGTCAACGTCACCATATTGCCCGGTGTCACCATTGGTGAAGGGGCAATCGTAGGTGCTGGAGCCGTTGTCACCAAAGACGTACCTCCTCATACTTTAGCGGCAGGTGTGCCCGCCAAGATCATCAAAAAACTTGACATCTGATGGACTTCACTGTTGAGAAATATAAAGAATTGCTTGAAGCGCTGAGAAAACACAAAGCGTTCTCACTGAGACATGATGTGGACCTAAAGCCGGAATATTCACTGCGACTGGCACAGACAGAGGCAGCCATGGGACTGACGGCCACCTACTATTTTCGAACGGTACCGGAGAGTTACAACGAGGAAATCATCAAACAGATTGTTTCATTAGGGCACACGGCCGGATATCACTACGAATGCCTGACAACATGCAACGGCAATATCGAGTCTGCATATACAGACTTTCGCCTCAATCTTGAGAAGCTACGTAATGTGGTGCCCATCAACACAGCCTGTGCTCACGGAAGTCCACGCTCACCATGGAACAGTCAGGACATTTGGAAACATTACGACATACACACATTAGGCATTGATTATGAGCCAATGCTGGATACTGACTTCAGTAAGACATTATATCTCACCGATACCGGACGCAGATGGGACGGCTACAAAGTGAGTGTACGCGACAAAGTGCCACAATATCAAGAACAATGGATTAAAGAAGGGTTCGTTTTTCACGACACCGATGATATAATACAGGCGTTACGAGATGAAGGACATCCGATACATAGATACCATCTGCTCATCAACACCCACCCGCAGAGATGGATGCCCTTCGGTATTGGCTGGCTGAAAGAAGCCGCCCTGCAGAATGCCAAAAATATCGCCAAAAGATTTATTATTCTCAAACAGAGATAATCTCAATCAAAACACACTTTAAAAAGAACATTCAGAAAAGAAAAGCCCCGACAGTGATGTCGGGGCTTTTTTATTTCCATATTTTATTTTTTCCGGAGGTATTTATATTTCTCCATCCATTTGTTCACAATTGCCTCTGTCTGCGGTGTACGCTGTATTATCAGCGACATACGGTTGTTCTCCTGCGGATCATACTCCATGATACCACCCACAGGCATCAGCAACAGTTGGTTAGAGCTGACATTGAAGTCATTGACAAGGATATTGTATGCAGCCTCGCATCGACGCTCCGACAGCCACTGGTTATGACGTATCGAACCAGTTATCGAGTCAGCAGCACCAATAACATAGTATTCTATCGTGTCATCAATACTGTTAACATCCTTGGCAAACTTCTGCAACTTCTTACGACCGTTATAGTCCACATCATACTTATCGAGCTGATAGTATATTACCGTGGCAGGGAGACCCAAATCCTCGTTGGTCTGCAATAGCTCTTCTATGATGTTCACCGGTGCACGGCCCAAGAAATCCTCCACAGAATCAAGTCGTTGTTGCAGACTGTCACGCTCTTTGCTCATATCCGCCAACATCAACGAGTCACGCTCACCCTTTAGATACGAGAGGTTCAGCATCGAGTCGATATTTCTATTCAGATGCTCTATCCTACCCTGAAGCGTCGATACCGTGTTACGCGTGCCGAAGGATAGGAATTCGTGGTTAACCTTCTCGCGAGCCGACGACTTGGTGTAGGGGTTAAACTTGGTGACACTCTTCAGCAGGTTAAACTTTATACCCACATTGAAACTAGGAATAACGTCAAAGATAGAGTATTCATTATTATATGGAGTCCAGTCCCATGTAGATTCCGAGCCAAACAGCTCGACGTTTGCATTTAGCGACACATGCTTCGATGCAATATATTCAAGACCTAACACAAACGAATATGCCAACTCAAAATTACGGCGGAAACTACCCACCTCATAACCACCATTGGGGTTGCGCTGCGAGCCGAAAAGCATTGATGCACCAAGACCTACAGGTGTATAGACATGAAGTTTATTACGTTTACCAGCCTCGTAACCCAAAATGAAGTTGGTCCAGTCAAAAGTCACATAACCCAGCAATGCAAACGCATTGGCATGGAAAGGGGTATAGCCATTCTCGTTCCGCTCGTCGGCAGATAAATCCACAAACGGTTGCAGAGAGTATTGTGTCTGTCCATCAACATTAAAGTAGGACAATCTAACTGACACTGCCACGTCAGGAATAACCCATTTACCGATTTCAACCTTAGCGTTGAAATTCAGCTTGTTCATGCGTGCCGATGCCACAAGCTCATTGCCAATAAAGGTTTGGATACCGCCTGATAATGAGAGAAACCAGTTGTCAAAAGGCGATGCTATAACATACTGCAGGGTATCCCTATCGGCACCGAGGGCGAAACCTTTGACAAATCTCTGGCCAGAAACACTTGCAGTTGCCAGCAGTAACATAGTTATTATTACCAGTCCTCTCTTCATACGTTACTTCTCCTCATCACTATTATTGTTTTTAGTTCTTTTTCGTTTCTCTGGTTTTTCTTCGTCTTCGGTGCCGTAACCATAGCCATAACCGTAGCCATAGCCATAACCGTAACCGTAGCCGTAACCATAGCCATAGCCGTAACCATAGCCATAACCGTATTTACGTTCATAAGGCATCAACTTGCGATAACGCACATCGTTGAGCAGCAACGCCATATTCGGGAACTCATGACCCTGATACAGCTCTTCGACATTATCAAGCATACGCTTGTCGAACTTGCCCGAACGAATAACAAACAGCGTGTTATCCACCAGATGCTTTATGACATCGGTATCCACCACCAAGCCCATCGGGGCCGAGTCGAGGATAATATAGTCGTAGCGCTTGCGCATCTCGTCTATCAACGTATCCAATCGGCCGTTGCCCAACAGTTCGGTCGGGTTCGGCGGTATAGGACCTGTAAAGATAGAGTCTACGCCACTACTCACGAGGTCATGTTTAATGATATCGTCGATATTGCTGACCTTGCCCACCAAGTAGTTGGACAAACCAGTGTGGTGACGCGAGTAGAACTGACGCGTCAACGAGCCGCGACGCAGGTCGAGGTCAATAACCAATGCACTCTTGCCGGCGAAAGCGAGGCTAGCTACCAGGTTCGACGATATGAACGTCTTACCCATACCAGGCATAAGCGAAGTAACAAGGTACACGCGAGAATTCCCATGCTCCGTGTTGGTGCCGAGGAAGTCCACCTTGGCGCGCAACAGTCGGAACGACTCGCACATTGCATCGTGACCGCTTTCCGACACCACGATGGCTCGGTCATCGTCCTTTTCGCGCGAAGGTATCTCGCACAGGAACGGTGCCGCGGTAGCATATATTATATCATTATGATACTTAACCTTAGTATCAAACAGGCGACGCAGGAAGAAGATACCTACCGGTATCAGCAGGCCTATCACAAGGCCTATCAACGTAGTGCGGGTCTCGTTGGGAGCCACGGGCGTGCGGTTAATGCGTGCCGTGTCGAGAACCTTGCCGTTGGGCTCGATGGAAGGCTGGCTTATCATCAGTTCCTCTCGGCGGCTCAACAAGTGCAGATACAGATCCTCCTTGATTTTCGACACGCGCTCCAAGCTCTCTATATAGAGTTGCTGCTGAGGCACGCGGCTCATCTTTGAACTCGCCGCATCGGCTGCAATCTGCGCTTCTGCTATACGCTCCTGAAGCACGCTTATATACACATCGAGCAGCGTGTTCATGTCGTTTTTCAGCATATTCAGCTCAGCCATCTTTTGTCTCACCACGGGGTTGTTCTGACTCTGGTACTTCTTCAGTTCGAGCACCAGGGCGTTGTGCTTGGCGATAAGCTCCGTGATATGCACATCGTCGACACCCACATTGTTGGGTATCAGATGAGTCTCATCGCTCTCATTCATCTGTATCAGGTAGCGTGCCGTAGTAAGCTGCTTGTTCAGCCGGTCCTTCTCCTCGGAACTCTGTATGCTCGTAGCCAGATACGACTGGCCGTAGGACGAGAGGTCGAGCAGACGGTTTTCGCGTTTGAAATCCGCCAGTGCGTTCTCCTGCACGCCGAGATCACTCTGCAACAGCTTCAGACGCTCGTTGATGAAATCATAGGTATAGGCAATGATTCGTTTCTTGTCTTTGACGGCATCCTCGTTATATACACGTATAGCCTCGTTGATGACATCGGCTGCGCGTATCGGCGACGGGTCTTGCAGCACCACGTTGATTATAGTGTTGTAATCGTCGTCGCGGAATACCTGCATGGCTGCGCGATAGTAGTCGGCCACAGCGTTCATGCTGCGGTGCTCCACATGCAGCGTATGTCCGACAAAGGATGCCGACATAAACCATGTGGGGTGCACCACAATGCGGCCGAATGGCATTGCCACAGTGTCCTCGCAGTTTATCTTGCGGGGCTCATAGCCCACCTGCATGACGGTGAGCGTCGTGAGACTGTTGATCACCACGTCGAACGCCACGTAGTCGTCCTCGCCGTTGTCCACGAAGTCAACCTTTATCGGCGACTCGCCGTAGAGGTCCTTCACACGGTTCACAATCTTTGTTTTCGACGTATAGAAGATGTTGAGGTCGAGAGTTCTGGCCACCTCCATCATAGCAGACTTCGACGAGAATATCATCATCTCGTTGTTGATGCTGCTGTTGTACAGCGACTTGGTGGAGAACATGCTCTTAATGGAGGCTTCGCGGAGGGTGTTCTCGCTGTTGCCTGTCGACGAGCCCTTGATGAGCACGCGTGCCGAGCTCTGGTAGACATGGTTCTGGTGACGTACCCAGTAGCCGGCCACGAAAGCGCCCACGGCAGCGCATAGTATCAGCCAGTGAAGGTTGCGCAACACAATGAAGACCACATCTTTCACGTGGAGCTTCGGTCCCTTCTTTTCATCGAGGAACGCCATGTTGTTGTTATCCTTACCGTCTGCCATTGTTGCCATTTTTAGTTCTTAGACATTGCCCTGTATAGAGCTATCGAGGTTATGAGAGATGCCATAGACAGGAACGCCGAAAACATGCCTGTCCAGAATGTGAACTCCGACCTGACCGTGCCGTTGTTCATGCCGTCGGTGATGATGAAGTCATTCTGGTGCATCATAAAGAAGGGGTCGTTGAAGACGTCCGACGAACGGGGGTCGAGATAGCGCATCACCATTTTGCCGTTCACCTCGCGCATCACGGCAATACGGTCACGCGGTGTGAAGTTGTCGAGGCCGCCGCTCATAGCCAGCGCCTCGAGGAAGGTGCAGCGCTCGTTGGGCACGTTGATGACCTTGCCGCCGCCGTTGCCTATGAAGAAAATCTTGAAGCTGTTGAAGCGCACCACCACGAAGGGGTCTTCGAGGTATCCTCCGCGGGTGAGGCGTGCGGTGATGGTGTCCTGCAGTTGCAGACGCGTCAGGCCGGCCACATGCATCTTGCCCAGCACGGGGAAGTCGATGTTGCCGTCCACGTCCACCAGATAGCCGCCTTTGGTGTCGCGCACCACGTTGAAGGGAGCCACAAGTTCCTGGTTAGGCTGTGCGCTCGAAACAACGATGCTCAAGTCGTCATAGGGAGTTATGCGCGCCTCGAAACGGTTCTCAAGTTCTATTTGGCTTCCGTGTGTCATATCCTGCAGATAGTTGACACGACGAGGGGTGACGCATGATGCCATAAGCATCAGCGTCATCCCAAGTATTATTGTCGTAATTTTGCCTCGCGCGCGCATGTAGTCAAACTTAAATATGAGTACTATTTAGTTATTAGCCAAGACGTTTGAACTGGCAGGTGAAGTGGCGCATCAGCTCGGCCTCCCAGGTAATCTCCAGACCGCGCTTGATAGTGTCGCGACGGTCGTAGACGTTCTTCAGGGCGGCGGCGATGACATCCATGTGGTTGTTGGTGTACACGCGGCGCGGTATGCAGAGGCGCACGAAGTCGTTGCCACCGAAGCGGTTCTCGCGGGTCACGGGGTCGCGGTCAGCCAGCACATAGCCAATCTCGCAGGCGCGGATACCGGCCTCGAGGTACAGCTCGCAGGTGAGGGTCTGGGCCGGGAACTCCTCCTTCGGGATGTTGGTGAGCACCTTGTCGGCGTCGACGAAGATGGCGTGGCCACCGGCGGGACGCTGGTAGGGGATGCCGTACTCGTCAAGCTTCTGGGCCAGGTAGTGGACCTGTTTGATGCGGGTCTCGACCATCTCGAACTCAATGTTCTCCTTCAGGCCGACGGCCAGAGCGTCCATATCGCGGCCGTTCATACCGCCGTAGGTGAGGAAGCCCTCGAAGGGGATGCAGAACATCTTAGCACCCTCGTACCATTCCTGCTTGTTGGTGGCGATGAAGCCGCCCATGTTCACCAGACCGTCCTTCTTGGCGCTCATGGTCATGCAGTCGGCGTAGCCGAACATCTCCTTGCAAATCTCGCGGAGACTCTTGTTCTCGTAGCCTTTCTCGCGGGTCTTGATGAAGTAGGCGTTCTCGATGAAGCGGGCGCTGTCGACGTTCACGGGCACACCGTACTTGTGGCAGAGCTCGCAGGTCTCGCGGATGTTCTGCATGCTGACGGGCTGGCCGCCGACGGTGTTGTTCGTCACCGTGAGCACCATGAAGGGCACGTTGCCCTTGTTCTCTTTCAGTATCTTTTCAAGCTTCTCGAGGTCGACATTGCCCTTGAAGGGAACTTCAAGCTGGGTGTCGTAGGCCTCTTTCACGGTCACGTCGATGGCGAAAGCCTTGCGGCTCTCGATGTGGCCCTTGGTGGTATCGAAGTGGGCGTTGCCGGGGATGATGTTGCCGGGCTTCACGAGGTAGCTGAACAGCACGTTCTCGGCTGCGCGGCCCTGGTGGGTGGGGATAACATACTGGAAGCCAGTAAGCTCAGTAATAGTATCCTTCATGTGGTAGAACGAACGGGCGCCGCCGTAGCTCTCGTCGCCCATCATCATGGCGGCCCACTGGCGGTCGCTCATAGCGCCGGTGCCGGAGTCGGTCAGGAGGTCGATATAGACGTAGTCGCTTTTCAGCATAAATACATTCTGGTGGGCCTCGTTCAGCCACTTCTCGCGCTGCTCGCGAGTGCTCTTCTTGATGGGCTCAACCATCTTGATTTTCCATGCTTCTGCAAAGGGTAGTTCCATAGTTTTTTTATTTTATATGTTATTTTTATTCACTGATTTCCTGTCACTTATATGCGCAAGACGACTCCGAGAAACACTCTCGTCGCTGTCGATACAAAATGCAAAGATACAAAAAAAAATCTAATCATGGAGCAAAATTTTAAAAATATTATTTTTACCCCATAAAACGCCCCTCAGAATCCCGTCCGAAGCCTCTCCGACTGTTCTACGACTGTTCTACGGTTGTTCACCGATTGTTTAACGATTTATATCGTAAAACAGTCGGTAAACAATGGTATAACAGACGGAGGGGATACGGAGAGGGGTCGCAGGGGGTATTGAAGGCCTTTTGAAGACCTATTGAAGACCTATGGAGGGCGTCCGGGAAAACACAAAAATTAGCGCAGACACAATATTTCGCACACGCGAGCGTTATGGTTTATTGTATGCTGTTGAAATCTGCGCATAACATCCTATATACAGGCCTGTTGCGTATGGCAGTCCTGCTGTTGCTGACGGCTGCCGTGCCGGCGGCGGCGCAGACGCCATGCGACAGCGTGGCGCTGCCGTGGCACGAAGACTTCGACAGCTACGGCAGTGGCGTGGATGTTACGCCAGCCTGCTGGGTGGTGTCGCGCAACTACGACATGGGCTATCCGCCGCATCTGGTTACCACGCCGGTCCACAGCGGAACGGCGGCGTTGGCGCTCTACCCCGGCACCATAGCCGAGAGCCACTACAGCATAGCCATAGCCCCGCCATTGGTGGGCTTAGTCACGCTCGAAGGGCTATATCTGCGCTTCAGCCTCTACTCCACTAACACTGCGTCGCGTCTGCTGGTAGGTTTCTGTGCCGACACGGGGCGTTACACGAGAGCCTTCGTGGCCGTCGACACGCTGCATGTCAACCAAGGCTCGCGCTGGCAGGAGATGGTGGTGGACCTATCAGGGTACAGTGGCGCCGGACGCCGTCTGGCGTTCCGCATGGAACGGGGTCTGCAGCCCGACAACACTGAGATGTATGTAGACGATGTGCGCATAGAGCGTTGCGGTACTTCGGTGCCGACGGTGTCGCATGTGGGCAGCAGCCAGCTGACGCTGCATTTCGACACCTACGGCATCGGTGTGGTGGAGGTGGTCTACGGCGACGACACCGTGCGTCCTGCCACATCGCCCCTGACGCTCACAGGCCTTACGCCCGACAGTCTCTACACCTTCAGTGTGGGCTGCGGCGAAGGCGAGAAGCAGAGCATCGCGGTACGCACCCTTGAGGATGCCCATATACCCATAGCCTATCACGAGAACTTCAACAGCGTCGACAGCGTGATGCCGCGCCACTGGCGGCGGCCCACGCCCAACAAGCCGCAGGTCGGCGGCGGGGTGCTACGCATGCTACCCGCCGTGGGCGACAGCTGCATGGCGGTGATGCCCATGCCCGACGGGGCGGCCATTGCCGACCTCAGCATATCCATGCGCCTCACCGCCACGGGTACGGCGCGCCTTGTGGTGGGCGCCGTGGAGTTCCCCGACGAGCCCTCCACGTTCGTGGCCATAGACACCTTGACACCCACTGGAACGCAGCCCCTGCTGCTGTCGTTGAGCAACTATACAGGCAGCGGCTCCTTCCCTGCCCTGCTGGCCATAGGCAGCGGCACCGTGACGGTGGACGACCTGCGCCTGGCGCGCTGCATGCTCGACGGGCAGCGCCTGTATAACATCACCGAGAGCGAGGCCACAGTAGCGTGGGACACCCTGCTGCTGGCCGACGGGGCCTCCGTGCTGGTGGAGTACGGCACCGCGGGCTTCGCCCTCGGCAGCGGTACGCGCCTCACGGCCACACAGTGCCCGCTGACACTTGGCGCCCTGCCCGCTGACACTCCAATCGACGTATATATCTGGCCCTCCTGCGGCGACGCCCCTGCCGACTGTGACCGTCTGAGCTTCCGCACCTTCGCCCATGCCGTGGTGCCACCCTACTGTGAGGGCTTCGAAGAGAGCCTTTCCCTGCCCTTGGGATGGAGCGTTTCCGGAAATGCCGGTGTAGGCAGCGACTCCTACCGTGGCAGCCGTGCCCTGACGCTTGCAGCGGGCAGCACCGCCACCATGCCGATCCTCGACGATGCCACACCCGACAGCTGCTATATGGAGTTCTACGCCATAGGCAGCGGAAGCCTCGTCATAGGACGCCGTGCCACCCCCTATGAGTCCTTGGTGCCCACCGACACCATCACAGGCAGCGGCTCATGGCGGCGATATGTGGTGTCCGTCGCCGACGCTGCAGGCCTATGCCTTGCCTTCAGTGCTTCGGGAGCATGGAGCATCGACATGCTGAGCCTCCGCACCACCGCCATTGACGACGCGACGGTGAGCCATATCAGCCAGACCGAGGCCCGAGTGGCATGGAGCTATTACCATGGCGACAGTGCGAACGTGGAATACTCTGCGTTGGCCACCGGCGCCAGCGACTTCACACCCGGAAGCGGCACCACGCTGCATAGCGACAGCAGCATCAACCTTACAGGGCTGCTGCCCGGCACCAACTATGCAGTCCACCTCGCCCCTCGCGGCGATGGCGACGAGGCGTCGTGCAGCTACATATCACTGCCGTTCAGCACGCTGGCCGAGCCTATGGAAGTACCCTACTGCCAGAACTTCGACGGTCTGGCGGCCGGAGCATACCCCGAAGGCTGGCGGCGATTGTCACAAGTGGGCATGTACCCCATTGTGAGCAGCCAGCGCAACCTCTCTGGAGGACGCTCGCTTCTCTTTGTGGCGCAGGCCGGCAAAGCCACCGTGGCCATCCTGCCCGATGCCGACGGCTGCCCACCGACGCGTTCCGTGGCTTTCTGGGCCAACACTACCACAGGGCACAGCGATGCACGACTGCTGACAGGCTACGTTACCGATGTCACCGACATGGGCACCTTCGTGGCAGTAGACACCATGACCTTCAGCAGAGCCGACAAATGGCTGCACCACATAGTGCACTTAGACAGCGTACCGGGCCACATGGCCCTGATGCTTGTCACGGACGGAGCCACGGCAAACACCTACCTTGAGAGCCTCTGTGTGGAGCCTTGCATAGCCTATAACATAAGAGTCTATGGCCTCGACAGCACCTCGGCCAAGGTGAGCTGGGAGTCTGCCGACAGCCTCGACCTGCTCTGCACCATCACGCCCAGCAGCCAGAGCCGCACCGACACCCTGCGCACCTCGCCCGCCACCGTCACCGGTCTCAACGGGAACACCACCTACACCCTCCCCTTCGAGGCACTGTGCCGCTGCGGCACCTCGGGAGCTGCCTATTACAGCGGCTACGGCTCCACGGGCAACACCGGCAACCATGGGCGCACCTCGATAAGCATCAATACCAAGCCGCCGCTCTACCACACACCCTACTGCCAGTCTTTCGACAGCCACCTCACTGGCCAGACGCCGAACAGCTGGCGTACCCGTGGCGGAGGGGCTGTCACCGACCGCAACCACTACCGTGGCGGCCACAGTTTGCAGCTCTCCGGCGGCACCCCCGTCACGCTGCCGCCCATCGACGACGTCGGCGGTACGGTGGTGAGCCTATACCTCTACGGCATGCACGAGAGCCTGCTGAGCGACACAGCCATAGTGGTGGGAGTGATGACAGAGCCAGACTCACTCAACACCTTCACGACGCTGGACACTGTGAGACTGACAGCCTTGGGCCGCTGGCAGCACCTTGTGGCCGATCTGGCCGACTATGAAGGCGAGGGACGCTATATCACGCTACTCACGCCGACAGGTTCCGGCACCATCTTCCTCGACGAGATATCGGTGACCACCTGCGCCATCGGCGAGGCATCGGCAAGCAGCAATACCGTGTCGTGGCGCTCGTGGCACGGTGCTGACAGCGTTATCATAGAATACGGCCCTGCGGGCTTCACCCCGGGAGACGGCACAGGCATTCGCGACACCGTCCACACCGACGGCATCGACGGCATGCACAGCCACAGCATTCCGGGCCTCATAGAAGGCTCCAGCTACGACATCTACCTATGGCCTCTGTGCGGCTCCAGCGCCACCTGCCAACGGCTTATGACAACTGTGGCACCGGCGGCGACGACGCCCTACTGCGAAAATATGGAGAACGCCTTGCCTGCCGGCCTGCCCTTTGGCTGGTCTGTGGGGCGCAGCAGCAACGCCACGCCCAATATGGCCATCCTCAACAGCAACCAGACGCTGCACCTCTACGCCACTACCAGTACCCCATCGATAGCGGCGCTACCGCAGCTGGCAGTGCCTGACATTGATGCGCACCAGCTCACTTTGCGTCTGCGCACCAACAACCACAACCGTGCGCGCCTTGTGGTGGGTCAGATGTCGGTACCTACAGACCCCAATACCTTCATCCCTCACGACACACTGACGCTCGACAAGTCGAGCACCTGGCAGACAGTGCATCTGCCACTCACGCGCTTCTCAGGCATAGACAACATAGCCTTCACCGCAAAGACCACCACCCAGAATGTAGAAATCTGGATTGATGATATAGCAATAACACGGGGCCTCACGCCCACAGTAGCCGTTGTGTCGGCGCGCAGCGTGCTCCTCACCAACAGCGACAGCAACTACTATGTCGACTATGCCCCTGTTGACAGCGCGGCGGGGCATGGCACCCTGCAGCACATCACCTCGGCGGCGCATATCATCAACGGACTTACGCCGGAGCAGAGCTACCGTTTCTACAGCAGCCATGACGGTACGCCCAACTGCCTGGAGCCAATTGTAATCACAATGCCCAGAGAAGAGAGCCTGCCATACTGCCATCGGCGTGACACCGTGAGCAGTATGATGCTGCCCGAGATATCAATTGACAGCGTGCGCCACCTGCACCTATACTTCCGGCTGCGCGGTGGCACAGCACTAACGGTGGGCGTGCTGACACAGCGCGGAATATGGGAGAGCTTTGTGCCTATTGACACCGTGACTGCTCCTACCGGAAGTTGGGGCAATATGCATGTCAGCTTAGAAAACTACGCCGGCGACGGCCGCTTTGTAGCGCTGCGCACCATTGGTGGCACCAACGCTATCATCGACGGCCTCATGGTATCGCCCTGTGAACTGCCCACAGTGACGCTGACACGGGATAACCGTGCCGAGATAGGTGGCACAGGAGTTGTGGAATACGGGCCCGCCAACTTCGCACAAGGCACAGGGGCAAAAGTCGCTGCACCTGCAACGATAACCCTTGCCAACAACACCACGTATGACTTCTACGCCCTTTGCGACAGCGACTTCATCAGCTGCGTAGCACCGCAGCGGCTGACCACAGCCATAGACCGCTGCGAGCTGCCCGACAGCCTCTTGGTGGCGCAGCCTGGCAACGGCCGCGTAGAACTATGGTGGGACACCGCCTACAGCGGCTTCTGGATAGAGTACATGCTTGCCGGCGGTTCTCCAGGCAGCGGCACCACGTTGCAAATAGCGGCACCGCCGCTGACACTGACACTGGACCCCGACACCCTCTATGACATCTACCTGCGCTGCGACTCGGCCGAGCTCACTGACCGTGCACCGCAACAAATAGCCACCTTGTCAGCATTGGTGCAAATACCCTACTGCGAAGGCTTCGAGGAGGCCCTGAGCGGGTGGCGTGTCCTTACGAGCCGGAGCGAGAACTACGCCCGCATCACCCCCAGCAATGCCCACAGCGGCGCCGCAAGTCTCAAGGTGAGCAACTACCTCGGCACCACCTACCTTGTGCTGCCACAGCCCGATGTCGACAGCCTGCGACGGCTTGTGGTGAGTTTCCACGCCTACTTCACCGGAAGCAACGGACACAGCATAACCCTTGGCGCCATGAGCGACGCCAGCGACCCGCATACATTCGACTCACTGGTATCGTTCACGTCGATGCAACGGAACTACAAACGCTGCTTCCACGACCTCGACAACTACTACGGCGGCGGGCGCTTCATAGCGCTGCGCTTCAAGGACGACGACATAGCATATATCGACGACCTGCAGGTCACAACCTGTGCAGCATACAACTTCCGCATGACTGCCATGGAAGGCGACAACGTGACCATAGAATGGCAACAGAAAGGCACTCCCATGGTGAGCATTGCCTACCGGCCTGTCGACGGCGACACCACCACTGTGCACCCGACGGCATCACCATGCCATATCGAGAATCTCTCGCCACTGACCAACTACATCTTCTATGCCACCCACACCTGCGCCGACTACTGCGACAGCGGGGGAGTACCCATAGACACCTTCTACACCTTCACCCCGCAAGGCGGTACCGGTTGCATAGACTACACAGACCTACACGCATCGTATGTCACCTGCAGTTATGGTAGTTACGACAACCCCACAGAGCATACCGGAGTTGTAGACAACGGATACTTTAACGCCACGAGCCGCCACACGGTGCATTTCGACACCACAGAACGCGACACCCGCACCGGAGGTCTGCTGCGCACCATACCGCCGGGCGAGCCGGCATCCATACGCCTCGGTAACTGGAGCAGCGGCGGCAATGCCGCACCGGAGGCCGAAAGCATCACCTACGGCATGACCGTCGACGCCGATGTTGCCGACCTGTTGCTGCTGCGCTATGCTGCCGTGCTGCAGGACCCCGAACATTCGCCCTCATTGCAGCCACGTTTCCGCCTCGAGATCCTCAATCAGGAAGGGCAGCTCATAGACTCCTGCTCGGTGGCCGACTTTATTGCCAATGCCGCCCTGGGCTGGAACCAAGCCCCCAACGAGGTACTGTGGAAAGACTGGACGACCGTGGGCATAGACCTCAGTCCCTACAACGGTCAATCCATCTTCGTACGCCTCACTACACGCGACTGCGGAGAGGGCAGCCACTTCGGGTATGCCTATTTCACACTGCGCTGTGGCACCCGTAGGATGCAGACCGAGGGGTGCAGCACAGTGCCAAACAACCGCTTCACGGTGCCCACAGGCTTCAACTACCAATGGTACTCGTCGGCCGATACCACGGCCACCATCTCTGACTCGGCAAGTATCTGGGTACGGAGCGACAACAGCATCACCTATTTCTGCCGTCTCTCCTTCATCGACAACCCGCAGTGCCATTTCACCATGAGTGCCTTCGCCGGTGCGCGCTACCCTCTGGCCCTCTTCGACACCGCGCTGACGGTAGCCAACTGTCAATTCGACCTGCAGCTCACCAACCGCAGCACCATCAGCGGCGACGGCGTGACACCATTGGGCACCGGCGAGCCCGTGGAGACCTTCCGTTGGCTGCTGCCCGACAGCACGGAGAGCACCGCGTCGGCCCCCCTGCTGCACCTGACAGACACCGGCACCGTCAGCATCACCCTGATAGCAGGCATCGCCGGTGACCAATGCATAGACACCCTGCAACGCACCATCGTCGTGCAACGCCCCTATCCCGCCGCCCTCCTCGAAGGGCGTAGCGAACGCTGCCGCAACGACGGCACCGACACGTTGAAGGCACTTCATGCCACCAGCTACGGCTGGTTGGGCGGCACCTTCGGCAGCCCCGCCACGATAGACAGCAACACCGTGGCCCTCAACGGCTATGCATCAGCCGACAGCACATTCACATGCTACACCATCGACAGCAACGGCTGCCGCGACACCCTGCGGCACACCGTCACCGTGCACCCCACCTACCTGCAGCATTATACCGACAGCGTATGCTCGTCGGACGGCAGCTACAGCTGGCTCGACACCACAGTGTCCTTCGCCAACACCGACAGCAGCCTGCACGCACGCCTACAACGCCGCGACCGCCACGGATGCGACAGCACCATGACGCTGCAGTTGCACCTCTGGCCCTCCTTCTACCCCACCCCGAGGGACACCATCTGCGACAACGGCCGGCTGGCATTCTTCGACACCGTGCTCACCACGCCTGACACCTACCTGCACACCGACAGCACACTGCATGGCTGCGACAGCATCGTCACCCTCACGCTGGCCGTGATGCCCACCTACAGCATCGACGTGAACCCTGAGGCCTGCGATTCGCTGCGCTGGATTGACGGCCGCCTGTACACCGCCGACACCTCGGGAGTCAAAGACACCCTGCCGTCTATCTTCGGCTGCGACAGCGTGATTACCCTCAACCTCAAGGTACACAACTCATACTACAGCGTCTATGCCGACACCTTCTGTGCCTCGACGCCATACGTCTTCCGAGGAATAACCTGCAGCGAGAGCGGACTGTACAGCGACACCCTGCACACCATACACCACTGCGACAGCGTGCTGGCAGTGGACCTGACACGGCTGGAGGTACCGTCACTCAGCACGGAGACCCTCTACAACTGCGACGACGGAAGCTATACGCTGGTGGCACACTCATCGACACCCTACCTGCTGTGGACCAGTTCCAGCTACGACAGCATACCCGACCCCAACACGGCGAGCATCACAGTGTCGCCCGAGGTCACCACCGTGTACACCCTCTTCACCGACTACGACGAAAACCCCATGTGCCCAACGTCAACCACCATAAGGCTGAACCCCTACAAAAAACCTGAGGCACAGCTGCGTGTGACGCCCAATATGCTATCGCAGGAGCACATGAATTTCGAAGCACGCATCACCAACGACGACACACGGCTGATGCACACATGGTACGTCGACAGCAACCTACTGACAACCGCAGCCAGAGTGATTTACGGCTCCGCCGCCCCCGATGCCGACACATGCAGTATCTGGCTAGTCGTCTACGACGGCCACTGCTACGACACCGCCATAGCGCTGCTGCCCGTGCAGCACAGCGACCTCGCCGTACCCAACATCTTCACCCCCGACGCCGACAACAACAACCGCTTCATCATCTACGGCCACAACATTGCGAACTACGAAATAAACATCTACAACCGCCGCGGCCTTCTGATATACCACAGCACTGACATCAACGAAGGCTGGAACGGACGCGACCAACACGGAGAACCCTGTCCGCCGGGCAGCTACATCTACCACGTGCGCTACTCCACCGTCTACCGCCCCTCCTCCTTCCAGAAGACCATCGGTTCACTGCTCCTTATCAGGTAGTTATCCATCCATTTACATCCCTTCGCATAGCCGCGCCGCACCCTCTCCGTCGCCCATTTGCCGTTCCCTCGCCTCCGCGTCGCAGTCCCTCCTTCATTTCTTCAGTACTTCTTCAGTCAAACACTGAAAAACCACTGAAGAACTACTGAAGAAGTGCCGTAGAGGATACATGGCAATTTCGATGGGAAAATGAGAGGGAATTAATATAAAAAGCTTTTTTTTTGCCATGTCACTTTTTTTTTATATATTTGCGCGTTCGACAAAACGCGCTCAGGCGCACTTAATTATTATTAACCAGCGCTTTGCGCGCATGCTACGTGTACTAAAAAACACAACAACCTCAACAAAAAAACTAAAGCAAGTACTAAAATGCACAGTTTAAAAACTAACAACAAATTATTGCGACACGGAATGCTCACAACAATCATGGCGGCAATCATGCCGTTGATGATGTGGGCACAGACAACTGACATCACTGAACTGAGCAGCATCACCGACATGGCCGGAAGCTACCGTCTCACTTCCAACGTCAGCGGCGCGGGGCACAGCACCATCGCAGGACCTTTCACAGGTACGCTAGAGGCGGCCATCGACCCCATAACCCACATGCCCTACCGCATCACGAGCCTCGACGCCCCACTCTTTGAACACCTCACCGGCACGGTGAAGAACCTTGTGCTCGACGATGTGGCCATCAGCGGCCACGTCGGTGTCACCGGCGCCATAGCCTGCGAAGCCAGCGGCGCGGCCCGCATCTACAACGTGGGCATCCTCGGCGGCGCTGTGGGTGGCACTGGCTACACAGGAGGACTGGTGGGCTTTCTTGACGGCACTGCCCGCGTGGTCAACTGCTACTCCTACGCCGACATCACCGGCGGCACCAACGTCGGCGGAATCGTGGGCTACAACAATGTGGCCACCACAGCCGCCAATAACAATCAAAAGACAATGGTCTTCGCCTGTATGTTCTACGGCGACATCACCGGCGGCACCACCATCTCGCCTGTCTATGGCGGCACACCTATATCTAATGCCGGCAACACCGGTGTGAGCAATTTCAACTATTTTCGTCTCGAAGCCCCGTATGTGCAACCAACGGGCGTCGCCTACAACTGCGCCCTGGGTGCCGAGGACCGTTTTCTGCAGCGTTTTGAGTTTTACCGTCACCTCCTCAACGGCCGTCGCGAGCTGGCCGGCTGGTGGGCCACAGGCACCTACAGCGGCAGCGATATGCTGAAATGGGTGCTGCTGCCCGACAGCATTGGCAGCGACCATCCATATCCGGTATTGATGCAGCAGGGCAAATACCCATCGGTGGTGAACATCGACGCCGCACATGCTGTCACTGGCAAGCCGCGCAACCAGGGCGGCAAACTGGGAACCCTTGCTGTACATATCCAGCAGGGCAACGGTGCCGTCTATAATGCACCGACTGGCGCCACCATCACCACCTCCGACACCACACTCATCATCACCGACAAGGACACCGCACACTTCAACTTCAACTACTACAAGGTGCAGCTGCCCTACTACAACGACGTGGGTACCAAAAACTACAACGGCAACCGCGTGGTGACAGGTTGGAAGATCGTCAGCATCACAGGCGGTACACCAGGCAGCTTCACCACATCAGACGCCTGGGGTGGATATAACTTTGCCGACCGCAACTGCACCAACAAAGACCTCTATGGCACCGGCGGCAGCAATCGCATCTTCAACCAAGGCGCCTACTGGGATGTGCCTGAAGGGGTGACGGCCATCACCATCGAGCCCTACTGGGCCAAATGCGCCTATCTAGCCGACCCCAACGCCGACAAGGTGTACAGTGCGGATATGGCAACCGGGTACAATGTATCCAACGTCGGTGGGGGATCGAGATACACTAACGGCAGCAGCTATTCCATTGCCGGAGAGAACCAGGTGGTTTACACCTCGATAGGCAACGCTATCGCAAGTTCAGCACTTTATTCAGAATACACTGAGGACCAAAGGAATAGTCAGTCAGTATATGACTATGCTGTAGTGCTTGTGGGCAACTATCATCATTATTTCGCGACCAACAAAATGGAAGCAAGTAAAGCCAAGCCCTATACGGTTACCTCTATCGACCTTGATGGCGACAACGAGCCAGACTACTCCTATATCCTACGCTTCGATGGTCGTACCGAGACCCACCCCGTGAGGGCCGACTTCATCAATATCCCCGGCCTCGGTATGGCTCAGAAAACCACCGGCGGCACGGGTTCCTACAACTTCGGTATCATGATTCCCAAAGGATGGTTCGAGAGTACCAACACCTCGCTCTTCCGGTTCACCCAATTCGAGTATGAGCATTCGGCCAGAAGCACAACCGATGCCATCATAGTGCAGGGCGGCGTCATGGAGCAATGGGTGAGCAACAACCAGAAAGGCACATCGAACAGAATACCATACATCCATGTTGGCGGCAACGTATGGTTCAAGGAATTCCACACGGGCTGTCACCAAGATAAACAAATAGCCACCAAGCACTCACCCGTGTCGGTGACAGGCGGCGACTACAACGAGTTCTACCTCACCGGCCTCTACCGTGGCGACTTTAACAACAAGGAAGACAATGCCGAGTGCTACATCAACGGCGGTCGCTTCGGCACTGTCTGCGGCGCCGCTATGGAGGGTATCGGCAAAGCCAATGGTGGCAGCAACACCGGCAACATCAGCTGGCTCATCCAGAACGCCGACATCCGCGAGTTCTACGCTGGCGGCCTCAATGCCGCCAAGCCTGTGACGGGCAACCTTTCCACCACTATCGTAGACAGCCATGTGGATCTCTTCTGCGGCGGTCCCAAGTTCGGCGACATGAGCGCCAACAAGACCGTCACCACCTCAGCCACAGGCTGCACCTTCGGCACCTTCTTCGGTGCCGGCTACGGTGGCAACTCCTACAACCGCTATGCCCCCAGCAACCAGAACAACGTGACCAATATCAACTGGAACAACTGGGTAAGTTCAAACTATACCCGGGCATATAATGCCACTTATGGAGGTGTCTCCACACGCTTCAGCTATCAGTTCCTTCCCATGTCGGACAACAAGACCAACGTGGCTCGTATCCTGATCGACTTTGTCAAATTCTCCCTCGCCACCACCCACAACGTCACTTCCAACCTGAAGCATTGCACCATCACGGGCAACTACTACGGAGGCGGCAGCCTTGGCAAGGTCACCGGCCCCGTCAGCTCCACCATCGACTCATGCACCATAAATGGTAATGTATATGGCGCAGGCTTTTCTGCATCGCTGCCCACCGTGCAGGTGGATTCTATAGGCTTTAGAGTGGAGCCTTACTACTATACTGAACTCGGTACCTACCGCACCGGTGTCAAAGGCCGAACCACCACCTACTCCTGGGCGCATGGCAACTCCATCAGCGTCAACAATGCAGACTCCATTCTTTACACCACCGAGGACCTCACCACCCTTGGCACAGTGAACGGTGACATCTCGTTGACTTTAAAGGGCAACACCACAGTGGCCGGCAGTGTCTTCGGCGGCGGCGAAGAGAGTGCTGTCGGAGGCAGTTCTCCTGTCGAGGTGCAGGTCATATTGGAAGGCGACACCCAGGTGACGGGCAACGTCTTCGGCGGCGGCAACAAGGGTGCCGTGACCGGCAACACCAAGGTGACTCTCAAAGACTGATTTCAAACAACTTTTTTCTCTTTCAAATTTTTTTTTGTATCTTTGCAGTTTACCAAAGCACGGCAGATGATTGTTGCTGTGTATATAACTATATATATAACAGTCGGTTGGATGGATTGCAGAAAACCGACACATAATTGTATAAAACAAAAAAATGGGCATCACGCGATTAATATCACTTATTGTCCGCCGCTGC
>JAEEGG010007844.1_pt1 | contig 24441 bp, 18 predicted proteins | sample 9134161 | NCBI WGS metagenome assembly JAEEGG01 (sample SAMN16246543, study PRJNA631951) | gut metagenome | biome: gut microbiome; feature: rumen; material: CR-attached | host: Bos | place: Iran: Karaj | collected 2018-10
AAACCCTATGGCTGTTAAGAAGAAATACGACCGTAATGTCCTCGGACGCGGACTGGACAACATCGGCACAGGGAAGGGTCGCGGACTCGACGCCCTGATAGACACGAGTGACGTGAAGGCCCAAGGTTCGTCCAACCTCAGCGAGATTGCCCTCACGATGATCTCGCCCAACCCCAACCAACCACGAACGGACTTCGACGAAGCTGCGCTGCAGGAACTGGCTGCCAGCATCCGTGAGATCGGCCTCATCACCCCCGTCACCCTGAGGCAGATGGGAGAGAACGAATATCAGATCATCGCCGGTGAGCGCCGTTGGAGGGCTGCCACCATCGCCGGACTCACCACCATACCGGCCTATATCCGTACGGCAGAAGACGAGAAGGTGATGGAGATGGCACTCGTGGAGAACATCCAGCGTGAAGACCTGAACCCCATCGAGATCGCACTCGCCTACCAGCATCTGTCGGAGACGACGGGAATGACACAGGAAAGGATCTCCTCGCGCGTTGGCAAGAGCCGTACGTCGATCACGAACTACATGCGCCTGCTGAAGCTGCCAGCACAGATACAGATAGCCCTGAAGAACAAGGACATCGACATGGGTCACGCCCGTGCGTTGCTGGCCATCGACAGTCCGTCGACGCAGCTCAAGCTGTTTAAGGAGATACAGCGTAACGGCTACTCTGTGAGAAAGGTGGAGGAGATGGTGCAGAAGCTGAAGAACGGCGAGAGCATACAGACCGTCAAGAAGTCGGACTCACAGCTGTCGCTGGAATACAGCATCCTGCGCGACCGTCTGTCTGACCTCTTCAAGGTGAAGGTGCAGATGACCTGCTCGCCTCAGGGAAAGGGCAAGATCAGCATCCCGTTTGCCAACGAGGACGAGCTGGAGCATGTCATGAACATCATCGACAAGATCAAGAACTGAGAAAGAGGCGAGCGGTAAGAAGTGAGAGGTAAGAGAATACATATACTGATTACGTTCTGCCTCCTGCTGCTGACAGCAGGGAGCCAACAGGCCAAAGCTCAGGACCGTTATGACAACGACAGCCTGAATCTCACCAAGACCGACAGCCTCTCCGTCGTCGTCGATACGACTTTCAGCAAGAAAAGGAAGACGGAACAAGACTGGTCTACGTGGCGGCCTGACCCTAAAAGGGCCCTGTGGCTCGCACTCGTCATTCCCGGAGGGGGACAGATATATAACCGCAAATACTGGAAACTGCCGCTCGTGTATGGCGGATTCATCGGCTGTATGTATGCCATGAGCTGGAACAACACGATGTACAAGGACTATTCCCAGGCCTATATAGACCTGATGGACAATGACCCCAGCACGCAGAGTTACAACCAGTTCCTGCACCTGGGCATGAAGATTACCACAGATGCCGACAAAAAGCGTTATCAGGACATTTTTAGGAAGCGAAAGGACAAATACAGACGCTGGCGCGACCTGAGCTTCTTCGTGATGTTGGGGGTCTATGCGCTGTCGGTCATCGACGCCTACGTGGACGCAGAGTTGTCCGTGTTTGACATCTCCGACGACCTGAGCCTGAGGGTGGAGCCCACGATTATCAACAACCGCTCGTCGAGCAATCCGATAGATGCCTCGTCGGTGGGACTGCAATGCAGTTTGAACTTTTAAAGGTAAAAAAGTAAAAAGGTAAAAAAACAAAACCAGATAAAGAATGAAGAAAAGACTGATGATCATCCTCGTTGCCGTTTTCCTCGTAGGAAACCTCGGCCTGAATGCCCAAGTTGTGAACACCGACATTCCGACAGAAGAAGAGGTAGATGAAGAAGAGGGCGAAGACGAAGAAGATGATGAAGTAGGAGAAGATGAAGACGAAGATAACGCCGAGGAACTGAGCGAAGACGAGTTTGCCGTCACCGACAAGGAGGGCAACGAGGAAGTCATCGAGTTCCCCGAGGCGATGACATACGACCTCGACAGCCTTCTGAATCTCTATATGTCGAAGGCCTATCTGGCACCTGGCGACTGTGAGATGAAGAGCGAGAGTCCCACCTATCCCAAGGAGGTGTATATCGAAAGGCTCAGCCGCATACCCTCGGTGATGGAATTCGCCTATAATGATATCGTACAGCGGTTTATCGACCGTTATAGCGGACGTTTGCGCTATTCCGTCAGCTATCTGCTGGGCGCGGCAAACTTCTATCTTCCCATCTTCGAGGAAGCTTTGGAAACGTATCAGCTGCCGTTAGAGCTGAAATATCTGCCTATCATCGAGTCGGCACTGAATCCGAAGGCTGTGTCAAGGGTTGGTGCCACAGGACTCTGGCAGTTCATGCTGGGTACTGGCAAGCAGTATGGCCTGGAAGTGAACTCACTCGTCGACGAGCGTCGTGACCCCGTGAAGTCATCGTATGCCGCTGCCCGCTATCTGCGAGACCTCTATAAGATTTTCGGCGACTGGAACCTCGTGATTGCCGCCTACAACTGCGGGCCAGAGAACATCAACAAGGCCATCCGCCGCTATCGTGCAGCCAAAGGTCGTACACAGGAAGACGAGACCATCACGGCAGCAGACAAGGACTACTGGCAGATCTATCCCTATCTGCCGGCAGAGACAAGAGGCTATGTGCCCGCCTTTATCGCCGCCAACTATATCATGACTTATTACTGCGAGCACTATATCTGTCCGATGACCACGAACCTGCCGGCACAGAGCGACACCGTCGTCGTGCACCGCGATGTGCATCTGGAGCAGATTGCAGGTGTCATCGGTACGGATGCCGATCTGTTGCGCTCGCTGAATCCCGAATTCCGCCGCGACATCGTGCCAGGCAATACCAAGCCCTATGCCATCCGTATGCCGCTGGCCGACACGGGTAAGTTCATTGATCATGAAGACTCTATCTATAACTACCGTGCCAGTGAGTTGCTGACCAAGCGGCTGGTGGTGGAAGTCAACGACGATGTGCCTACCTTCTCACGCAAACGTGGTTCGTATAGTAGCCGAAGGAGCGGAAGATACAGCCGTCGTACTGCCCGAAATTCCCGCCGTGGTGCCAGAGCGTCGAGGTCGTCCAGTAGTTCTGTGACTATCCAGCGTGGACAGACTTTGTCACAAATCGCCAAGCGCAACGGCACCACTGTAGCCAAGCTCCGCCAGCTGAACGGCATCAAGGGCAACAACATCCGGGCAGGTAAGAAAATCAGGGTCAGGTGACAACGTGAAAAAAGTGAAAGGATGAAAAAGTGAAAGGGTAAAAGCTTATGGCAGAGGAAGATCTAAGACTACAAGAAGAGGCTGATGACAAGATCATCAACGAGGCGTTCGACAAACTGTTGACCGACTATACCAATTCGCGCCATCGTAAGAAAGTAGACCTCATTACTAAGGCATTCAACTTCGCACGTCAGGCCCATAAAGGCGTGCGACGCTTGTCTGGCGAGCCCTATATCATGCATCCCATCGCCGTTGCACAGATTGCCTGCTCGGAGATCGGACTCGGGTCGACGAGTATCTGCTCGGCCCTGTTGCATGACGTTGTGGAAGACACAGACTACACCGTTGAGGACATCGAGAATATCTTCGGTTCGAAGATTGCCCAGATCGTCGATGGACTGACGAAGATCAGCGGCGGCATCTTCGGCGAGCAGGCCTCAGCCCAGGCAGAGAACTTCAAGAAGCTGCTGCTGACGATGAGCGACGATATCCGCGTGATCCTCATCAAGATCTGCGACCGTCTGCACAATATGCGCACGCTGGATTCCCAGCCCGCCAACAAACAATATAAGATTGCAGGTGAGACGCTATATATATATGCTCCATTGGCCAATCGTTTGGGACTGAATAAGATCAAGTCGGAATTGGAGAATCTCAGTTTCAAGTTCGAGCATCCGGACGAATATGCCAAAATCGAGGCAAAGTTAGAATCTACCCATGCTTCCCGTCACGAACTCTTCGACCAGTTTACGGCCCCCATCAAGGCTTCTTTGGAGAAGATGGGCATCCAGTATGATATTAAGGAACGCGTGAAGACTCCCTATTCTATCTGGAACAAGATGCAGAACAAGCACGTCACCTTCGAGGAGATCTATGATATCCTGGCCGTGCGTATCATCTTCACACCCAAGGTCAGGGAAGAGGAAATCAACGAGTGTTTCAAGATCTACGTAGCTATCTCTAAGATCTACAAGTCACACCCCGACCGTCTGCGCGACTGGCTCTCACAGCCCAAGGCCAATGGTTATCAGGCCCTGCACGTCACGCTGATGTCGAAACAGGGCCGGTGGATAGAGGTACAGATACGTTCAGACCGTATGGACGAGGTGGCGGAGCAGGGATTTGCCGCCCATTGGAAATATAAGGACGGCGTGGAAGAGGAGTATACGGAGGACGAGAATGAGCTGAACGATTGGCTGCGCACCATCAAGGAAATCCTCGACGACCCCCAGCCCGACGCTATGGACTTCCTCGACACCATCAAGCTGAACCTCTTTGCCAGCGAGATCTTCGTGTTTACCCCGAAGGGAGAAATCCGCACGCTGCCTGCCGACTGTACGGCCCTCGACTTCGCCTTCTCCATCCACACCTTCCTCGGCAGCCATTGTATCGGCGCGAAGGTGAACCATAAGCTGGTGCCCTTGAGCCATAAATTGCAAAGCGGCGACCAGGTGGAGATACTCACCTCGAAGTCGCAGCACGTTAGTCCCGCATGGATCAACTTTGTCTCCACCGCCAAGGCGAAGGCGAAGATCCAGGCCATCCTGCGTCGCGACAACAGAGAGGTGCAGCGCAGAGGCGAGGAGATCCTGAATGCCTTCCTCGAAAAGAACCACCATGAGCCCAGTCTCGCGCTGGCAGACCGTCTGGCAGAGTTCCACGCCTACAGCAAGCGCAATGAGTTCTATCAGGCCCTCGGCGAGAAGATCGTCATCTTGGGCGACAAGGATCTCGACGAGCTCAGCGGCAAGAACAAGAGTGCTGAGAACAGCGGCTGGCGTAAGTACGTGCCCTTTATCGGAAAAAAGAAAGAGGAGAGTGCGCCCAAGCAGGATCTCTTCATCGTGCCGGAGAAGTTCAATCGCAAGAAACCCATCTATATCAGCGAGGAGAACATCAACCAGTATAAGTTTGCCAGTTGCTGTCATCCCATCCCTGGCGATGATGCCTTGGGCTATATCAACAACAAGAACCAGATAGAGATCCACAAGCGCAACTGCCCTGTGGCCGCCAAGCTCAAGACCAGCTTCGGCAACCGTATCATCGACATCAAATGGGACATGCACAAGATCCTCTTCTTCGACGCCACCCTGCGTCTGGGAGGCATCGACCGTGTGGGCATGCTGAATGAGATTACCCAAATCGTCTCTGCGCAGATGAATGTGAACATCCATAAGGTAGTTATCACCTGTGAGGACGGCATCTTCGACGGCAGCATCGAACTGCGCGTCCACGATAGGGAGGATGTCAAGACCATCGTCGAAAACCTCAAATCCGTCGCCGACTTGAAGGAAATATCTGAAATCCTGTAACGATATGAATCCCCTAAAAGCCCTACTTACCCTAATCACCCTACTTTCCCTATCCTCTACGGCCTTTGCCGCTGGGAAGTATGACAATCCTGACACCATTGTCGTTGCCAGAGACGGCACGGGCGAGTTCCGCACCGTTGACGAAGCCATCGAGGTGTGTCGCGCATTCATGGACTACCATAAGGTCATCTATATCAAGAAAGGTACGTATAAGGAGAAACTCATCATTCCTTCATGGTTGCAGAATATCGAGCTCTGTGGCGAAGATGCCGAGCAGACTATCATCACCTATGATGACCACGCAAACATCAAGGTGCTCTTAGGCACAGCAGAGCCACGATTGCAGGAGATGGGCACCTTCCGCACCTATACCTTGAAGATTGAAGGCAACGACATCACCCTGAAAAACCTGACCATCGAGAACAACTCTGCACGACTGGGGCAGGCCGTATCGCTGCATACAGAAGGAGATCGTATCAAAGTCATCAACTGCCGCATCATCGGCCACCAGGATACCATCTACACAGGCGTGGCCGGCACACGATTATACTTCAAGGGCTGCTACATCTGCGGCACGACGGACTTCATTTTCGGCCCAAGTACTGCATGGTTTGAGGAATGCACGATTGAAAGTCTCATCGACAGTTATGTGACGGCAGCCTCTACGCCAAAGGATCAGCCTTTCGGCTACGTCTTCAACAACTGCCGCCTGACTGCTGCGGAAGGTGTGGACAAAGTCTATCTGGGACGTCCCTGGCGAGACTACGGCTATACGCTCTTCATGAACTGTGAGTTGGGTCGCCATATCCGTCCTGAGGGCTGGCACCATTGGGAGAAACAAAGAGAACAGACGGCCCGTTATCTGGAATACAACAATCGAGGCGAAGGAGCCCAGCCACAATATCGTGTCAGCTGGAGCCGTCAGCTGACAAAAAAAGAGGCAGACCTAATTACGCCTGCCTCTGTATTCAACTTCCATAGTGAGTGGAAAGACTACTGCAAGTAGTCGAGCTGCTTCTTCAATGCCTGTAGCTCCGTACGAAGGTCGATGAGTGACTCAAGCACATCGGCCTTTCTGTCCACACCCTTACGGTTGGCATTGATCATCTTCTTCGCTGCGGCAATCTTGAAGCCGCGCACCTTCACCAGGTTATGGATCAGGCGAATCTGCTCAATATCCTTCTCCGTATACTGGCGGACCTTTGAGGGGCCGCTGACTTTCGGCTTCAAGAAGGGAAACTCCTGTTCCCAATAGCGAAGTGTACTCTCGTTCAGACTAAACATCTGTGCGACTTCTCCGATGGAGTAGTACAGTTTGAGGTTCTTGTTCAGATTCAATGCCATATTGTTTACGATTTACGGATTTACGATTTGCGGATTCAGAGATCAGCCAACTCAATCACCTTATCCATAGCGGCAGAAAGGCCATCAAGGTTCTTTCCGCCTGCTGAGGCGTAGTGAGGCTGTCCGCCGCCGCCACCCTGCATCAGTTTGGCAGCCTCGCGAACCAGCTGTCCTGCGTTCAGGCCGTGATCCTTCACCATATCGTCGCTGAGCATCACATTCAGCGTCGGCTTGTTTTCGAAGATGTTGCCAATCACGCAGAGCAGATTCTCAGGATGACGCTCGCGGATCTTGAACACCAGGTCCTTGGCGACATTCGGCATCATCATTGTCTTGGCTGTCACAACCGTCACGCCATTGATGATGCGAGCCTTTTCCAACAATTCCATAGAGAGATTAAACACGCGCTGGTTCTGGAACACTTCAATATCCTTCTTCATCGCATCATGCTCTTCGACATATTTCTGAATCACACCTTGCAGGTCCTTCGCGTTGTTGAAGAACGAGCGGACGGCCTTCAAGATATCCTCAGTCTTATAGAGGAATTCCTCGCATTCACGGCCCGTCTTGGCCTCGATACGACGGATACCTGCTGCCACTGAACTCTCGGAGAAGATCTTAAAGAAGCCGATATGACCCGTTGACTTAGCGTGGATACCACCACAGAACTCACACGACGGGCCGAAGCAGACCACGCGCACTTTGTCGCCGTACTTCTCTCCGAAGAGGGCGATGGCTCCGATCTTCTTAGCCTCCTCGAAGGGCATATCACGATGCTCCTCGAGGGGAATATCTGCACGGATCATCTGATTGACCACACGTTCCACCTGACGAATCTCGTCGTCCGTCACTTTCTGGAAGTGGGAGAAGTCGAAACGGAGGGTGTCAGGCGAGACGAACGAACCCTTCTGCTCCACATGCTCGCCCAAAACCTGCCTCAGGGCATAGTCGAGCAGGTGGGTGGCAGTATGATTGGCGGCAGAGGCCTCGCGCTTGTCTGTATTGACACAAGCCATGAACTGGGCTGTGGGATCCTTCGGCAGCTGCTTGACGATATGCACCGTCTGGTTGTTCTCACGCTTGGAGTCGATGATCTCGATGGTCTCATTCTCGTTGCAGATGACACCACAGTCACCTACCTGACCACCCATCTCGCCATAGAACGGGGTGTTATCGAGCACGAGCTCATAGAATTCGTTCTTCTTCTGTGTCACCTTACGATAACGGAGGATATGGCAATCGTATTCCGTATAGTCGTAGCCCACGAACTGCTGCTCACCCTGAGCGAGTTCTGTCCAGTCAGAATTCTCGACGGCTGCGGCATTACGGGCACGCTCCTTCTGCTTCTGCATCTCGACATTAAATTGCTCTTCGTTGACGGTGAAGCCATTCTCACGGCAGATCAACTCTGTCAGATCGAGGGGGAAACCGTAGGTATCGAAGAGGCGGAAAGCCTGGACACCATCGAGTTCCGTCTTCTGGTCCTTACGCAGCTGCTCCATAGCGTCGCTGAGCATGCCGATACCCTTGTCGAGGGTACGCAGGAAGGCATCTTCCTCCTCCTTCATCACCTTCGAGATCAGCAGCTGCTGGGCTTTCAGCTCTGGGAAAGCATCGCCCATCTCGGCCACCAACGTGGGCACGAGCTTATAAAGGAACGACTCCTTCTGTCCGAGGAACGTATAGGCGTAGCGGACTGCTCTTCTCAAAATTCGGCGAATCACATAGCCAGCCTTCGCATTCGACGGCAGCTGCCCGTCGGCGATGGAGAACGAGACGGCACGCAGATGGTCTGCGCAGACACGCATGGCGACGTTGATATCGTCCTGCTCCTTGCTGACCTCACCCTCTTCGAAAGTGGTGTATTTCAGACCCGTAATCTGCTCCTCAGCCTTGATGATCGGCTGGAAAATGTCTGTATCGTAGTTTGAGTGCTTGCCCTGCAGCATGCGGACGAGGCGCTCGAAGCCCATACCTGTATCGATGACGTTCATGCTCAGCTTTTCAAGGCTTCCGTCGGCCTTGCGGTTGAACTGCATGAACACGAGGTTCCAGATCTCAATCACCTGCGGATCGTCCTGATTCACCAGCTCGCGACCACTCTTGCCTGAGGCTGCACGCTGTTCAGGCGTACGGGAGTCGACGTGAATCTCAGAGCAGGGACCGCAGGGACCTGTGTCGCCCATTTCCCAGAAGTTGTCATGCTTGTTGCCATTGATGATATGATCCTCAGGCACGTGCTTGGCCCAGTATTTTGCGGCTTCATCGTCGCGAGGGATGTTCTCTTCTGGCGAACCCTCGAAGACCGTCACGTAAAGGTCCTCAGGATTCAGTTTCAGCACATCCACCAGATACTCCCAGGCCATATCGATGGCGCCCTCCTTGAAGTAGTCGCCAAACGACCAGTTGCCCAGCATCTCGAACATGGTGTGGTGGTACGTGTCGTGTCCCACCTCCTCCAGGTCGTTGTGCTTGCCAGATACGCGGAGGCACTTCTGGGTGTCTGCCCTGCGGCGAGGCTCCGGGTCGCGCGTACCTAATATAATATCCTTCCATTGGTTCATACCTGCGTTGGTAAACATCAGCGTGGGATCATCCTTGATGACCATAGGTGCTGAGGGCACGATGGCGTGCTGCTTTGACTCGAAGAATTTCTTGAATGAGTCACGAATCTCGTTTGCTGTCATTGTCTTTTTTGTTTTCTTAATTGGCTGCAAAATTACAAAAATATTCTGAAACAGCCAAAACTTTCGCCAAATTAAGATTCAAAATCTGTGCAACAGGCAAATATCGGGGAAATGGCCTTGTGGTAATATTTCTTTACACGCAAGGAGTCTGTAATGAGGGCTCGGACTTTAGTTAGGGTAAAGTGGGAGTTTAGTTAGGGTAAAGTCCGACTTTAGGCTAAGGAAAGTCCAGGTTTCCTTAGTTTAAAATCAGGGTCGGTATAACCATTTGATTATCAATGCTTTACAAAAATTCGACAAAATTGAGAAATATTCTTACAAATCGCGAACTCCAGGCAAGCATTGACAAATAATTTTTCAGGAAAATTGGCAGTTTCAAAAATTTTTTGTACCTTTGCAGCAGAAAAGCTAAAGACCAGGAAGAGAATGGACGACGAGACAAAAGACGAAGAGATCCTCGAACAGCAGGAGTCGGAGAGCCAGCAGGAAGGTCACTCCGACTATAAACCCGTGAACCGCTTCGATGCCGCAGCCGTGCATCATCTGAGCGGCATGTACCAGAATTGGTTCCTCGACTATGCCAGTTACAGCATCCTCGACCGCGCCGTGCCCCATCTGGAGGACGGTCTGAAACCCGTTCAGCGCCGCATACTGCACTCGATGAAGCGTATGGACGACGGCAGATATAATAAGGTGGCGAACATCGTGGGCCACACGATGCAGTTCCATCCCCACGGCGATGCCTCCATCGGCGACGCCCTCGTGCAGCTGGGACAGAAGGAACTGCTGATTGACACTCAGGGAAACTGGGGTAACATCCTGACGGGCTCCTCAGCCGCAGCCCCACGATATATCGAGGCCAGACTATCGAAATTCGCCTTGGATACCGTCTTCAACCCCAAGACGACGGAGTGGAAGATGTCGTACGACGGGCGCAACAAAGAGCCCATCACCCTGCCTGTGAAGTATCCGCTGCTGCTGGCTCAGGGCGCAGAAGGTATTGCCGTCGGACTATCCACGAAGATCCTGCCACATAATTTCTGCGAGATCTGCGACGCAGCCATCAGCTATCTGCACGACCAGCCCTTCCGCCTGTATCCAGACTTCCCCACCTCCGGCAGCATCGATGTATCGAAATATAATGACGGCCAGCGTGGCGGTTCTGTTAAGGTTCGCGCCAAGATAGAGAAGATCGACCAGAAGACACTCGTCATCCGTGAGATTCCTTACTCTAAGACGTCTGAGACTTTGCAAGACTCAATCGTCAAGGCCGTAGAGAAAGGCAAGATCAAGGCCCGTAAAGTGGAGGATCTGACGGCGGCCAACGTCGAGATACAGGTGCATCTCGCCCCAGGCGTATCGTCAGACAAGACCATCGACGCCCTCTACGCTTTCACAGACTGCGAGATCAGCATCTCGCCCAACTGTTGCGTGATCGAGGATAATAAGCCTAAGTTCTTGACGGTCAGTGATGTGCTGCGCCACAGCGTGGATCGTACGAAAGATCTCATCCGCCAGGAACTCGAGATCCGCAAGGGTGAGCTCTTGGAGCAGTTGCACTTCCAGTCGTTGGAGAAGATCTTCATCGAGGAGCGTATCTATAAGGACAAGAAATTCGAGGAAGCCCCCAATGTGGATAAGGTCTGCGAGCATATCGACGAGCGCCTGACGCCATACTACCCCACATTCATCCGCGAGGTGACCAAGGATGACATCCTCAAACTGCTGGAAATCAAGATGCAGCGCATCCTGAAATTCAACAAGGACAAGGCCGAGGAACTGATGGCCCGCTTGAAAGCAGAGATTGAGGAGATAGACCGCGACTTGGCGAACCTCGTGGAAGTGACGGCCAACTGGTTCCAGTTCCTCAAGGACAAATACGGCAAGGACCATCCGCGACTGACGGAGATCCGCAATTTCGACACCATCGAGGCCTCGAAGGTAGCCGAAGCCAACCAGAAACTCTACATCAACCGTACGGACGGTTTCATCGGCACAGGTCTGAAAAAGGACGAGTTCGTCTGTAACTGCTCCGATCTCGACGATGTCATCATCTTCTACAAAGACGGCAAATACAAGGTCATCCGTGTGGCAGAGAAGGTGTTTGTGGGCAAGAATGTGCTCTATCTCGACGTGTTTAAGAAGAACGACGCCCGCACAACCTATAATGCTGTCTATCGCGACGGCAAGAAGGGCAACTGCTTCATCAAGCGTTTCAACGTGACGGCGATGACGCGCGACAAGGAGTACGACCTGACGCAGGGCACGCCTGGCTCGAAGGTGATGTACTTCAGCGCCAACCCCAATGGCGAGGCTGAGATTATCAAAGTGACGCTCGAACCCAATCCGAAACTCAGGAAGATCTTTGTCGACAAGGACTTCTCGGAAGTGATGATCAAGGGTCGCACGTCGAAAGGCAACCTGCTGACGAAGTTCCCTGTGCATCGCATCGGCCTGAAGAGTCACGGGCATTCGACACTCGGCGGACGAAAGGTGTGGTATGATCCAGACGTGAACCGCCTGAACTACGACGAGCACGGACGGCTGCTGGGTGAGTTCTTCGACGGTGACCAGATACTCGTCGTACTAAAGAACGGCGAGTGCTATCTCACGAACTTCGATCTGAACAACCATTTCGAGGAGAATATCCTGCGTATCGAGAAATACGACTCGTCGAAAGTGTGGACGGCTGTCCTCTACGATGCTGATAATCAGGGTTATCCGTACTTGAAACGTTTCCTGATGGATGCTACGAAGAAGAAGCAGAACTGGCTCTCGGAAAATCCTGTCTCGCAGTTGATTCTGCTGTCAGATACCGTCTATCCGCTCATTAAGGTGACTTACGGAGGCAATGACGAGTTCAGGGGATCGGAAGAGATCGACGCTGAGCAGTTCATCGCCGTCAAGGGATACAAGGCCAAGGGTAAGCGCTTGACTACCTGGCAGATAGCCAGCGTCGAGGAGTTGGAACCTGTGCGGTTCCCGGAAGAGCCGGAAAGCACAGAGGTGACTGTGGACATCGATACCGATGACGTCGATGAAGACGCTTCTGACAACGGGCAGGTACAGTCTGAGGAGCCCAGGAGAAACCAGCCTCAGGAAGAACTAAATCTCTTTGGCGATGAAGAATAAGTTCCTGCTACTGCTTTTATCATTGGTTCCTTTGTGTGTCGTCGCCCAGGAGCCCACCTCCACCAACATCATTGGCGTGGGTACATCCAGGATTCTCGACACATACATCAACCAGGAGAAGTATTCCGGCATCGGCCTTACCTATTTATATATTAAGGATCGCGCGAGGGAAGAGAAACGCTGGAACAGCGTCATCGAGCATGAGTTGGACGTCTCGTCCACCAAGGACAGGAGCAAAGACAATCAGCTGATGGAGGGCAACTACTATCTCTACTGGGGGCGATACCGTCATTGGCAGCTCTTTGGCGATCGCCTTTTAGTACAGGCTGGCGGTCTCGCCAATCTCAATCTCGGCTTTCTCTACGACACGACCGCCTCGAACAACCCAGCCCAGGCCCGTCTCAGCCTGAATCTCATGCCTGCGGCCATCGCCACATACCGTTTCCCGCTCTTCGGAAAGCAGTTTGCCCTGCGCTATGAACTGAATGTGCCGCTCGTGGGCGTGATGTTCAGTCCTAACTACGGACAGTCGTACTACGAGATTTTCAATCGCGGGAACTATGACCACAACATCGTTCCCACCACCTTCGTTAGCGCGCCTACCTTCCGTCAGATGCTGTCACTCGACTGGCGTACCTCTGAGAAATGGTCGCTGCGCATCGGCTATTTGGGGAACTACCAGCAGGCAGAAGTCAACAACCTGAAGCAGCACGTCTATGTCCATCGCGTGATGATCGGCATCGTACGTCACTTCCCAAACAGCGTCCGCCCATGAGAAAGCTTACCGTTATCTGGTTCCTCATACCTTTGTTCACACTCACGGCCTGCGTCGACGAGGAGGAATTCCCTGATACTGCCCAGGGTAACTTCGAGGCCCTGTGGAAGATTATCGACGAGCACTATTGCTTCTTCGACTATAAGCAGCACGAATACGGCCTCGACTGGAACGCTATATATAATATATATAAGGTACGCGCGGGAGAAGAGACCAATAAATACCAGCTGTTCGAAGTGCTCACAGATATGCTGAGTGAACTGCGCGACGGTCATGTAAACCTCTACTCCGCCTTCGACAATGGCCGTTATTGGAGTTGGCACGAGGACTATCCGTCGAATTTCAGCGACACGCTGCAACGCAGATACCTCGATACGGACTATCGCATAGCATCCGGCATGCGCTATCAGATTCTCGACGACAACATCGGCTATACATACTATGGCAGTTTCTCAAACCCAATCAGCGACAGCGGACTGAATGAAATCCTGAGCTATTTCGCCTTCTGTAACGGTCTCATCATCGACATCCGCGGCAATGGGGGAGGCGACCTCATCAATGCGGAGAAACTTGCTGCACGTTTCTGTAACGAGAAAACGTTGGTGGGATACCTGCAGCACAAGACGGGGAAAGGCCACAACGACTTCTCGGAGATGGAAGCTCAGTATGTTGAGCCGTCTTCGAATTTCAGGTGGCAGAAGAATGTGGTTGTACTGACAAACCGCGGGGTGTTTAGTGCTGCTAACGACTTCGTCAAGTATATGAAGTGCTTCCCACGTGTAAAAATCGTGGGTGACCAGACTGGCGGAGGCTCAGGTCTGCCATACACAAACACACTGCCCAACGGCTGGACGGTACGTTTTTCGGCATGCCCTTCTTATGACAAGGATCGTCAGCAGGTGGAATTCGGCATCTTACCTGACTATGTCGTCTCCCAAACCGACGATGATTTCCGTCAAGGAAAAGATACGCTGATAGAATTTGCACGAAAACTTTTGGCGGAATGAGATTTTTTTCGTATCTTTGCACCCGTTATAGGCCTGATGACCTTATGACAGAGCGTTCTTTCGCGCCTGTGGCGGAATTGGTAGACGCGCCAGACTTAGGATCTGGTGTTTCACGACGTGCAGGTTCGAGTCCTGTCAGGCGCACAATGCAAAATTAAAGGCAAAATGGTTGTCAGATATATCATAAATATGCTATTTTTGGTAGAAAATCGCAGTTTTTTATAAAAAAAATTAAAATTTTCTTGCATAATTAAAAAGAATTACCTAACTTTGTCACCGATTTATGTGGAATATATGCGTGAGTAATAATAATAAAATGTTTAATTATAATTTTAAGTTCAAATGAAAAAGAAATTTATCAATGGTTTTTTGATGGTAGCAATGATTTTTGCCACCACATCATCATTTGTTTCTTGCAAGGACAACATTGACGATGAGATTTCTCCCATCTATGCCAACCTGGGCAAGAAGAGCGCTGATCTTCAGGAAAAGATTGACAGCCTGAAGAAACAGATTGACGAGATCGAGCCGACGATTATTGAGTATCACAATCACTACGACACGGCGATCACCAACATCTACCAGTACATTGATACGACGATTATCAATAGGTATGATGTTAAGATTGACAGTATCTATGAGATTCTGGAGGTTGTCAACCAGCAGATTATCAACCAGACCCTGGCTTTGGACTCTATCAACAATGTCCTGAACAACATTGATGTTCGCATCAACAATGTGGGTGACTCTGTAAACATCCTTTGGGCAAGAGTTGATAGCGTCGTAAGCGTTTTGAACGCTCTGGTGGGTGGTTCACTCGTTACAAGTGTAACCATTGACGCTACACGTAATGACGTGCTTGGTATCATTAACACCCCGATCCTGAAGTGCAACGGTCTGGCTGCTTACTATGGCACCAACGACTCTGGTATTGAGGAATTCCCGTATGCCGGATACGACTTCAACGTTGGCGGAAATCATTTCGCTGAGTATCTTGAGGAATATGAGTTGCCCGATGCAGGATTCACGACCTTCGACGAGAGTGACTACATCACCGAAACCTACGGAAACGCTGGTCAGCTCTATTTCACTGTGAACTCTACCGATTATGAGAACTTCGACATCAGCAAGTTCGCCAAGATCCAGATTGAGAACAGCGCTGGTGAGGTTGCTCCTATCGAACTGAATATCAGAAAGCATTCCGCACTTATCAATTGGGACTTCGGTCGCGCATTCTTCGTGGAGACAGGTGTTGATCCCCAGAATGGTGGTTACCTTGCTGACGCTACTATTACTGAGGAGAACCTCGATCCCAGCAAATTCCAGATTGAGAAGTTCATCGACTTCCAGAAGCTGAAGAGTGAGATTAAGAGGGTCATTACCGACATCCGTACCAATGAGGGCGAGAGTTCTAACCAAAATGCATACACTGTAGATAAGTCTAAATTCAAGAACATCGTTAGAGAGCTCGCAAGTCTTGCATTTGGCATTCTCCATAACAGCTTGGATGAAAATGACCTCAGAAGCAATATCTCTTATTCTCCTCAGAGACTTGCTTTCTTCGTAGAGAAAGACGGTAAGATGAAGAGAGTGGCTCAGACTGAATTGGCACTGTTCACTACTGCTGTGAAGCCTCTGTCATACAATACTTTCTGGGAGTATGAGAAGAACAAGGATGGTAACTGGATTATTGAGAACGCTCTCGAGCGTGTTATCTCTAGAGTTGCTAGGGAAATCAACGAGAGATTTGGTGACATAGGTATCAAAGCTAAGATTGTAAGCGTTAATGATGCTGAAGAAAGCGTTACAATCCAGCTTAATGGTAAAAAGGAGACTATTATTGTCAGCAATGCTAAATACATGAAGGATTTGAAAGATGCTATAAGAGTCAATGGCGGTTTGGATGCTGTTAACGACAAGCTTGCAAAACTCTTGAAGACCTACACATTGGGTAGTGTAACAACTAAGGTTGCTGAGCGCATCAATGATTATCTGACCAAGGCTTCCGACTATCTCACCAATTTGATCAACAAGCACCTCTTCACACGTGCCGTTGCTCCTATCATCATCTTCGAGACCTCTACTGGTGTTGATCGTCTGTGCGAGGGTATGATGATTAACAGAGGTATCATGCATGCTTACCTGACGTCAGGTACCATGGAACTCCTTGTTCCTGCATACAGAAAGTATGTCGCTTTGGAGAAGGACGGTATGCTCTTGGAGTCTGCAGTGCTGCCTGGTAACACCCTGACACACAACTTCGACTTGAGCGAGAAGGGTGACTACAAGATTATTATCAGCTGCGTTGACTACTTTGGTTACGTAGTTACCAAGAAGTACGATGTATACGTGAAGTAATTAACATTCGAGAACTAAATAAAATAAAAAACAGATATGAAAATGAAGAAAGCAATATTGTCTTGCCTGATGCTGATGGGAGTACTCTCTGTATCTGCTCAGGAGCAGAAGGGCACGACAGAATATGTCTTCGAGCCGCACTGGTACCTCCAGCTTCAGGGAGGTGCTCAGTACACCACGGGTGAGGCCAAGTTCGGTGATATGATTTCACCCACCATCCAGGGTGCTGTTGGCTATCAGTTCTCAAAGACCGTTGGTGCTCGTCTGGGTATCAATGCATGGCAGAGCAAAACAGGTTGGGATGAAGAGACTGTAAATAAGGTAAAAGCTGATGGCTATAGCCTAAATAACACTTTTAGCTTTACATACATCGCTCCCGCACTTGATTTGACCTTCGATCTCTCGAATATCATTGCAGGTTACAATCCCAATCGTAAAGTCAGTTTTGGAGCTTTCATCGGTATTGGATTGAACTACAGAATGCAGAGTGATGATGCAAAGAGCCAGTTATTGACCATGGTGAAGTACACCACAAATAATGGTGCTGAGAATTGGGGATGGACTCCGATGTATGACGATGATGCTTGTTTGTTCTTCAAGGGCCAGGCCGGTCTGACCATGGACATTCACATCAATGATGCTTGGAGCATTGGTCTGGAGGGTAACTTCAACATGCTGAGCGACCGTTACAACTTCAAGAAGGTTGGTAACCCCGACTCATACTTCAACCTGCTCGCTGGTATCAAGTACAACTTCGGTCCCACCTATTCTACACGCTTCATTCCGGCTCCAGAGCCCGAGATTCGCTACGTAGACAAGATTGTGGAGAAGATTGTTGAGGTTCCTGCTCCTGCTGCAGCAACTGCTGCCGAACCACTCCGTCGTGATATCTTCTTCGAGATCAACAAGACTATCATCCGTGATTCTGAGAAGCAGAAGGTACAGGATATCGCTGACTACATGAATGTTCACCCGACGTCTAAGGTGATGATTACTGGTTATGCTGATGCTGGTACAGGTAACGACCGTATTAACGATCGTCTGGCAAAGGGCCGTGCACAGGTTGTGGTGAAGGCTCTGATGGAGCAGTACGGTATCGCTGAAAGCCGCATCAGTTGGGATAGCAAGGGTTCACGTGTACAACCGTTCGAAGAGAATGACAAGAACCGTGTTTCAATCTGTATCGCTGAGTAAGTCAAGTATCAGATAAGTTTTAAAGCCCGGTCCCAAAATGGGGTTGGGCTTTTTTGCTAAAATGAAATTTAAGAAAATGAAAAAGATTGTTAGTACAATAACATTATTATTTTGTGGCATGATGATTGCTAATGCACAAATTGCAGACGGCTTTTATCATATCAAGAATGCTGGTACTGGAAGGTATCTGAGTATTAATGATACGGATCCTGGCAACTACCCGGTTTCTGAATCAGGAAGTGTTAACTTAAATGGTATTTGTACCTATATAAATTATGATACTGTTGCTGTTAGTCCCTCATGCGTTATTTACGTTAATAGTTTAGGCAATGGCAAATACGATTTTGCTGGACAAGGATCAAGTTTTTACAACATGACCAGCGGAAAATTGCCCATTAATATTACTTCGGCTGGCAATGGGTCAAATAAAATCTGGGGCACCTATAAGGGTATTACCAAATATCTGACAGACATGTCTCCAAGCAATAAGGATGCTCATTTGATAAATACGGAGACTGGTATGGATACTTGGGCATTTAAGCCAATAAACACATCTGACCAGTATATAGGCATCCGTCCTGATGTCAAGACTGCTGATGGAAGTTATTACGGAACCATCTTTGCAGGATTCAATTTCAGGTTTGTTTCTCCAGGTATGAAAGCTTACTACGTCAATAGTGCTGGAGGTGCTGGATTTACGATGAAGGAAATAGAAACAGATGTCATTCCCGCATGTATTCCTGTCATTATTAAATGTAGCTCTGCCAACCCTCAGGATAATAAGATTGAACCGGTCATTGGAGGTTATGACTTTGATCATTTCAACTATTTAAGAGGAGTTTATTGTTCTATTTATGTCGCAGGGCATCATAATGTAACACGTTTTGATGACATTACCATGCGTATACTCGGTTTGAACAACAAAGGGGAATTAGCTTTTATTGCATATCCCAGTGATGATCGTTTGTACAAGTCGAAGTATCTGATGGCAAACAAAGCATATCTGTATGTAAACTCCAGTGATGCAGATGTGATGACACTTAATGGCTCCACCGCTATCAACTCCATCAAGGCTGAAGCTGACACCAAGACAGGCATATATACGCTGACAGGTGTTCGTCTGCCAGATGGTGTTACCCCACGTGCCGGCATATACGTAAAGAACGGCAAAAAGGTAATCATCAAATAAGCTTATCATATCCACCCAAGATCAGTAATAAATCAACCCGCTTGAATCGTTATACGATAACAAGCGGGTTGATTTTTATATCGTTCGGCAATTACACGTCTTTCTTAGAAGATACGCTTTGTCACACGGAGACTCAGAACCGGATAAACTTTAAGCGCCTTGAAAACCTTAACATAAGAACCAACCTGCCCACCGATATTCACAACATCCTCAGTCAGACTGACATCTCTATAAGTTCCATCGGGAAGTTTCAAACCATGGTAGATCACCAGGTTCGGAGTGCCTCCCCAGAACATTGCACCACAATCAAAGGAAATCTTCCAGTCATTACGTTTCTTCAGCAGATTTCCACCATAGCCGAAACCAAGATACGGCTTGAATGAATTTGAACTGGCTGTCGCACGGACCATTCCGTCCTCGTCTGGCTCAACAATATAAGGTCTTCGTACTGTTTTTCCTTTAGTATCCACCATCGTCTTACTTATCAGCACATTACCATCGGCATCAGTAATGTCATGAGAGAAGTATCCAACAGAGAACCCCATATCACCATAGTCTAAGAACTTTTTCCTGACCTCCTCCGGCATTTCAATACCCACTCCGCTCAAAGAAGGGAACTGGTTTGGGTCAAAAGTAATCAGCGGATCTCCATTCTTAGCACTCGTATACATCTTATTATAGATTCCTGCCGAAACCAGTGACACCATCGCCTCCGTGGAGTTCACGGCTTCTGCGAACTTGGAAGATCCCCAATAAAAGCCAGCAGTAAAGTGCCAGTGCTTATTATTTTTAAAGGGGAATACATCAACTAAAAATTTAAAGTTATTGAGGGTTGGCTTACCTATCATGTCTACATGGTCCTCAATGTCATACCCAGTAAAACTATACATAAATTCCTTGAGTTTATCAAACCGTGTCTCCTGACGGTTACCATCCTCATCATAACTCCTTGCCGGCTGACCATTAATTGTCATTTCGAATGACATTCGTTTCGTAAAACGCGGCATAAACTCATAGCCTAGGCGTAACTGTGCCCACTCGGTAACAGGTGTGGCCAAATCAATACCAATCCCAGCAGTACCCACAATCACAGATACATCCAGATGCTGGAAGATGTCATGCTCCTTCCAATACTGGGAAACAGGGATATAATTACTAGAAGAATTGACTTTCTCCAACTCTCTCAGAGTTGAACTTGTCGTCGTGACATTATCTGTCTGTGCGAAAGCACTAAGTTCTAAGCTGGCCAATACCAGCATCCATGCTATTCTCTTCATATCCTTATTATTTATCTGTTATCTTATCTTTCATCTCATATACCATCTTCCGTCTCTTTCAACCATCGGCACCACGATTTCCTCGTTTGTAGAGTCGCCGAAGCAAAGCATCATAAAGACATTGGTATACTTCTGCACTGTATCAGTCTTTGCGTTAACGACTCTTACCTCATGAATACCGCGATGGGCTTCTTTCTGCTGATGTATGAACTGGTGACAGTTATCCCGCAACTGGTCCCAATAATCCGGCTCAGAGTGTTTGCTCAGCCTGTCCTTTCCTTGAAGGAACTGTTCATACTCTCCATTTATCAGATGCTGATAGTAGCCTTTGGCGGCTAAGGAAGCCTGCTCCTCTGGCGTCACTTCAGAGCACCCGAGAATACTCATACATCCGATAAGGGCCAACAGCCCAGCCTTCCATCTCATCACTTCTGACGGATAAATACATTGATAGGAGAACCTGTCAGCGTCCAGTTCTCACGGATCTTATTCTCCAGAAAACGCTTATATGGTTCCTTGACATACTGCGGCAGGTTGGCATAGAACACAAATGTCGGAATCTGCGTGTCAGGCACCTGCGACACATATTTGATCTTGATGAACTTGCCTTTGACTGAAGGAGGCGGAAATGCCTCGATCAGCGGCAGCATCACCTCATTGAGTTTCGTCGTACCTATACGGGCCTTACGGTTCAGATAGACCTGCTTGGCTGTCTCAAGCACTTTGAATATGCGCTGTTTCGTCAGCGCAGAAGCAAAGATAATGGGGAAATCCACAAAGGGGGCCATTCGCTGACGGATAGCGTTAGTGAAGGTGTCAATGACAATCTGTGACTTGTCTTCCACCAGATCCCATTTGTTGACGACAACCACCAGCGACTTATTATTCTTCTGAATCAACTGAAAGATATTCATATCCTGTGCCTCGATACCACGGGTGGCATCAATCATCAGAATACAAACATCAGAGTTCTCAATAGCGCGGATGGAGCGCATCACGCTATAGAACTCCAAATCCTCTGTGACCTTATTCTTACGGCGAATACCTGCAGTATCAACGAGATAGAAGTCAAAGCCGAACTTGTCATAACGGGTGTAGATGGAATCACGGGTCGTACCAGCGATATCCGTCACAATATGACGCTCCTCGCCGATAAAGGCATTAATCAGGCTTGACTTGCCTGCATTCGGACGACCTACAACGGCAAAACGGGGAATACCGTCCTCCGTGTCATCGCCACTCTTCTCCGGCAGCATCTCCAATACCTTATCGAGCAGATCGCCGGTACCACTGCCCGTAGCAGCACTGATGGGATAAGGGTCTCCCAATCCGAGTTTATAGAACTCGTACTGGTCATACAAGTCCTTACCATCATCAGCCTTGTTTGCCACGAGGATCACAGGAAGTTTTGCACGACGCAGAATCTGGGCAACATCCATATCCCATCCTGTCACACCGTTGCTGATGTCACACAGGAACAGTACCAAATCCGCCTCTTCTGTGGCAATGATTACTTGCTTTCTGATCTCCTCCTCGAATATATCATCGGAGTTCACGACCCAGCCGCCGGTATCGACGACTGAGAACTCCTTACCATTCCATTCACATTTGCCATACTGCCGGTCACGTGTGGTACCAGCCTCACTGCTGACAATTGCCTGGCGTGTCTTAGTCAGACGATTGAACAATGTCGACTTTCCCACATTCGGACGTCCTACAATGGCTACTAAATTTCCCATGCCATAACTTCTTTAACTTCCTTAACTTCTCTAACTTCTTGAACTCCTATTCTGGATTGTATCCGAAGTGATTCAATTCTCTCTCTGACGAACGCCAGTCCTTGTCGACCTTTACGAAGACCTCCAAGAAAATAGGCTTCCCAAAGAATTTCTCCAATGCCTTACGCGACTCTGTGCTCACCTTTTTCAAGGCCACACCCTGATGCCCGATGATGATACCCTTCTGACTGTCACGTTCCACATAGATGATGGCATTGATGTGGATATGCTTCTCGTCTTCCTTGAAGCGCTCTACGCTGACCTCAACGGAATAGGGAATCTCCTTATCATAATACAATAGGATTTTTTCCCTGATAATCTCTGAGACAAAGAACCGTGCCGGTTTGTCCGTCAACTGGTCTTTGTCGAAATAGGGTGGAGAGTCAGGCAGCAGCTCCAGGATTCTCTTCAGGAGCAGTTCTGTACCGAACTTGTTCTTGGCAGAGATAGGCAGAATCTCTGCATTCGGCAACAGACCGTGCCACTTCTCCACGATATCACCCAACGTCTTCTGGTCACTCTGGTCAATCTTGTTGATCAGGAGCAGCACAGGCACTGACATACGCGCCACTTTCGCCAGGAAATCCTGGTTCTTCTCAGGATCCTCCACGACATCGGTCACATACAGAAGCACATCGGCATCCTGCAAGGCCGACTCCGAAAAGGCAAGCATCGACTCCTGCAGTTTGTAGTTGGGTTTCAGTACACCTGGCGTATCTGAGAATACAATCTGGGCCTCCGGTGTATTGACGATACCCATAATCCTGTGCCGGGTGGTCTGGGCCTTGAAGGTGGCAATGGAGATCTTCTCACCGACGAGTTGATTCATCAGTGTCGACTTCCCCACATTCGGGTTCCCCACGATATTCACAAATCCTGCCTTGTGCATCTGTTTCCTTTTAGACAAAAAAACGCATTGCCCATAGAGCATGCGTTTTTCTGTGGTTAGACATTCTGTTTCCTACTTGTTCCCGTCATAAGCCCACTTATAATACGAGGCACCATGTACGAAGCCTGCTCCGAAGGCGGTGAAGATCATATTGTCGCCTTTCCGTAGTTTACTCTCATTGTCCCACAGTGCGAGCGGTATCGTAGCCGCACTCGTATTGCCGTAATGCTCAATGTTCACCATCACCTGATCCATCGACAGTTCCAGACGCTTGGCCACGGCCTCGATGATGCGCATGTTAGCCTGATGAGGAACGACCCACTGGATATTATCCTTATTCAGGCCATTACGCTCAGCAACCAGCACGCAGTCGTTGCTCATGTTCGTTACAGCATAGCGGAATACCGTGCGCCCCTCCTGATAGAGGTAGTGCAGACGATGGTCGACGGTAAAATGCGACGGTGGGCAGACAGATCCACCTGCTTTCAAATGCAGGAACGGAAGTCCCTTGCCGTCCGTACGCAGATAGGAGTCCATCACACCGATATTCTGTTCCTCTGTTGCTTCCAAGAGCACCGCTGCTGCACCGTCGCCGAAAAGAGGACAGGTGGAACGGTCCTTATAGTCAGTAACCGACGACATCTTGTCTGCGCCAATGAGGATAATCTTCTTATAGCGACCGCTCTGAATCATCGAGGCAGCCACATCAAGAGAGTAGAGAAATCCGCAGCATGCACCCCAGAAATCGAATGCCATCGCATTCTTCAGTCCGATCTTGCCCACTACTATGGACGCCGTGGATGGGAACTTATAATCCGCCGTGGAAGTAGTCACGATAAGCGCATCGATTGTGTCAGGATCCGCACCCGTCTTCTGCAACAGCTGTTTGGCAGCCTTGCGGGCCATGTAGCTGGTGCCCAGGCCCTCTTCTGTCAGGATGTGGCGCTCCTTGATGCCGACACGCGTCATAATCCACTCATCATTGGTGTCTACCATTCTCGACAGCTCCTCGTTGGTGAGGACATAGTCAGGAACGTAGCCACCAATGCCGGTGATTATCGCATTGATTTTACTCATTTACTCAGCGACTTCTTCCTCTTTCTTGATAGCAACCTTGCCGCGATAGTAACCGCAGGTGGGGCATACTGTATGATATACATAATATGCGCCACAGTTGGGGCATACTGCCAGCGTGGGAGCTACGGCCTTGTCATGGGTACGACGCTTGGCCTGACGAGTACTTGATTGTCTTCTTTTAGGATGTGCCATAATTCTATAATACTTTAACTTTTAAATTTTTAAATTCTT
>JAEEGG010007846.1_pt1 | contig 24439 bp, 17 predicted proteins | sample 9134161 | NCBI WGS metagenome assembly JAEEGG01 (sample SAMN16246543, study PRJNA631951) | gut metagenome | biome: gut microbiome; feature: rumen; material: CR-attached | host: Bos | place: Iran: Karaj | collected 2018-10
CTATGTAGTCGTAGAATTGCGACAGAGTGCGCACCTCTTTCATCTCTTCGGGCTTGATTTTGAAGCCGAAATGCTGCTCCACAATCACCACGATATCCACAAAATCGAGGCTGTCGATGCCCAAATCTTCTATCAAACGAGCGTCGTCTTTTATCGCATCTTGCTCTATTTCAATCTCTTCTACCAAAAAGGTGTTTACTATCTTTACGATTTCTTCTCTTGTCATTTCTGTTTTTTTATATAGTGTTAAAGATTTGCAAAGATACGATTTTTTTTGAAAAAAGACAAATATTTTTTGCGATGACAAATACAACGGCAAACACTATCAAAAGTACAAAAAAAGTGCCGAATTATTTCGGCACTTTTTTTGTTGTAATGAAGCAAGTTTACTATTTAACAACTACAACCTTGCGGGCGGGACGTGTACCAACCTTTACGAAATACACACCGCTGTTGTGTACTGAAATAGTTGTTCTGCCCGTAATGGTGGCGTTGTACACCATGCGTCCTACTACATCCGCCACAAACACATGCTCGGCGACAAGGCCGTCTATAACTATCTGACCGTTTAACGGTTGCAAAACAACATCTTCCTCGTCTTCTGCCTCGGATATGCCTTGGTTAGATGTAAAGAAAGCAATGATAACTGTATCCTGTGTAACTGTGATACTACGTGGATTTTGCGTGTTGCCGTCGCTCCAACGTGAGAAAGTGTAGTCTGTATTTGGCAATGCTACAAAAGTCGCCAGAGGATTGGACTGCGAAGGTTGTGCCAAAATCTGTACTGTACCCTTGTTCACATCCTCGGAAACTAAAACAAAATTATACCATTGGGATGTGGATGATGTGAAATAAGCTACCAAAGCGGTATCATGCGTAACAGTAAGAGTCCTCGGATTCTGTGTGTTGCCATCGCTCCAGTGAGAGAAATTGTAGCCAGCGTTGGGAAATGCCCCGATAGTTGCCTGCGGATTAGCTTGTGTTGGAATGGTAAATATCTGCACAGTGCCCTTTGTCGTATCTTCAGACATTATAGAAAAATTATACCAAGGCTGCACTGCATTGAAATAAGCCACTAAAGTAGTGTCCTGTATTACAGTGATTGTCCTATATGCATTACTGTCACCATCGCTCCAATGGCTAAAAGTGTAACCGTTGTTGGGGGTGGCACGTACAGTCCATACGTAATTATTGTTGCAGGTTGGAGCTGTAATTGTCATCACCAATCCTTTAATAGTATCTTGAGACATAGCGTTATATACATATTGTATATCCTCTATAAAATTTGTAAAAGATGGTAATTTATTAATATACCATGCAGAACGACCACAAGGAGTGTGAATTGGTACCGATGAAGATATGCCAGTGAAAGCATCAGTCCCTATAGTTGCATTTGGGCTACGAAAAGTGATGGATGTTATTCCCGTGCAACCATAGAAAGCTCTCTGCCCAACACTTGTAACCAATTTTGGAATAGTGATGGATGTTAAACCAACACAATTAAAGAACGAAGAAGAACCAATGTTTGTAACTGAATCGGGAATTACAATGTTTGTTAGGTTTCTACAATTTGAAAATGTCCCATTTTCTATACTTGTTACTTTGTTTGGAATATTAATTGAAGTTAAGCTAAAACAAGATGAAAAAGCACTGTTTCCTATACTTATAACAGAATTTGGAATGATTATAGAATCCAATCTGGTACACGCATGAAATGCTTCTTCTCCTATACTTGTAACTGAATCAGGGAAAATTATTGCAGTTATTCTCTGACAAAATTCGAATGCACAATCTCCAATGCTTTTAACTGAGTTGCCCATAACTACTGTCGTCAAACTTGTATCATAATAAAATGCGTGTGAACCAATACTTGTAACCGAATTGGGTATTGTTACTGAGGTCAAGCCAGAACAACCACTGAACGCGGCACTACCAATATTTGTAACAGTACTCGGAATTGTGTAGCCACCTATTTTACCAGCAGGATAAGCTATTAAAGTGTCTTGAGCATAATTAAAAAGTATTCCATTATTGGATACAAAATGATTATTTCCATTTGCTATATTTATTGTCATTAGACTCGTGCATCCAGCAAATGCATTCATACCAATTCTTGTAACAGAACTCGGGATGGTTACCGAGGTTAAGCCCGTGCAATAATAGAACGCATAAAAATCTATACTTGTAACTGAGTTGGGAATCGTTATTGCTGTCAATGTGGCACAATTACTGAACGCATTATTTCCAATGCTTGTAACATTGTACATTCTACCATTATATGATACCGAGGAAGGAATTACTACACTGCCAGTATAATTGTTGTTATTAATACTGGTTCCCCAAGTTACTTCCACAGTATATGGTATGGTATTGCTTGTAATGTTGTAGTAAATAGTGTCACCACTATTTATGGCGTAAAAATTGAATGCCCAACCAGTGCGGGTAAGAAGCAACATGGCTGCCACCAAAATAAATCTTATAAATTTCTTGTCCATAATGAGTTGCGTTTATAAAAATGTTCTTACTCTGTAATGTGATATGTGGTTGTCCCCCTTTTTTTTATAATAGATTGGTTTATTTTATCGTAAAAGAGATATGTGTGTCGTACAGAGACACATACAGCTTCCCGTCGTTGCCGATGGCGAACCAGCTCGGGGCGGTGGCAACTCTGATATGCTGTTTCTGAACGCCGGTGAAACGGTTGAGGACATTCACAAAGTCGGGCTTGCCAGTGCCGCCGTAGCCGCATACGATGGAGTTGTCTATTATCAGGAAATTGTTCGAGTTGCAGGTGTTTGGCTTGCTCACCCACACTGTCTCGTCGGTGCGGGTGTCGATAGCCACGATGTAGCAGTTCTGTCCGCCGTCGAAACCGTCGAGGCCGCCGATGCTGAAATAAAGTATGCCGTCTTTAACAACAGCCCAGCCCACCGACTGCCTGTCGATTTCGGCACGACGGTTTTTGGGAGGGAAGGTCATATTCGATGTGTTGTAAACCTTTTTCACGTCTTTTGTCGGATCGACGAGCATTATCAGGTGCGGGTCCCTGCCGCGGCGCGAGATGTCTTTTTCCGACTCTCCCCAAGGCAATGGTTCCAAACTGGGAGCGCGTCCGTAGGTGGCCACGGGATAGTCGCCGTCGTAAAAAACGTCGTTCAAAATCCATTGTTCGCTATAGGTTTCCGGCACTATGTCGGGAATGCTGTAGTCCTTGTCGTCCCAGCCGAGGGTCGGGTGGCCTATGATGTTGCCGAGTTTCAGTTCGGGCAGGGCAAGGGCGTTGTAGTCGTCCAAACTTTTCGAGAACTTGGTTTTGGTAAGTGTTACGGTTTTCTTTTTGTTGGCGGTGGAATTGACCAAAGTCTGGCCGTTGAAATTTTCCACCTTTACGGGTGAAATCGTTGTTGTGTGCTCCACACCGTTCAAAGTGTAGTTCTGTGCCTTTGCGCCGACAAATGCCGTCAATAACGCTGCAATAATTATTGTTTTTTTCATATCTATTGTGGTTTAAATGGTTAGTTTTACATTTTCTTGATTACCAGTGCGCTGTTGGTGCCGCCGAAACCGAAGGAGTTGGAGAGGTAGATGTCGATGTTCTTTTCGAGGGTTTTGTTTACAATGTTGAGGTTCTTAGAGTATTCGTCGGGTTCTTCGAAATTGATGTTGGGTGCCACAAAGGATTTCTGCATCATCAGTGTGGAATACACTATCTCGCTGGCTCCAGCCATCCAGCACTCGTGTCCGGTCATCGATTTTGTGGAGCTGATGGGAGGTCTCACGCTGCCGAAAAGCTGGTCGAGGGCCATTGCCTCGAAGGCGTCGCCTTGAGGTGTGGAGGTGGCGTGGGCGTTCACGTAGTCGATGTCTTTCACTGCCACTCCGGCGTCTTTCATGGCGCGCTCCATGGCCGTCATGCAGCCTATGTCGCTGGGCTGCGATATGTTGGATCCGTTGCTGGAGAATCCGTAGCCTGCCACTTCGGCGATGATGGGTGCACCGCGTCTCACGGCGTGGTCGTAGTCTTCGAGAATCACCGTTGCAGCGCCGCCGCTGGGCACCAGTCCGTCGCGCGACTTGTCGAAGGGACGCGAGGCTTTTGTGGGGTCGTCGGTACGCATCGAGAAGGTGCTGATGCCGTCGAAACTGCCCATCGAGAGGTAGTTCACCTCCTGCGCTCCGCCACAGATAACGATATCCTGCAGTCCGTCGCGGATAAACATCAGTCCCAGGCCTATGGCGTGCGAGCCGCTGGCGCAGGCCGCGCTGATTGTCATATTGATGCCGCGCAGCTTGAAAATGGTGCTGAGGTTCATCGTCACGGTGCTGTTCATCGAGCGGAAGATGCCGCCGGAGCCTATCAGGGTGGTGTCGTGTTTTTCCATAGCCGTTGTGTGGCTCTGTATCACGGCTTCGGCCGACGAGTCGTTGCCGTAGAGCACTCCCACCTCGTTTTTCTCGAGGTAGTCCATGTCGATGCCGGCGTTTGCCAGTGCTTCGCGCGTTGCCATAAAGGCAAATTCGCCCTGTTCGGGCAGACACACACGCGAGCGGCGGTCGAGCAGGGGTTTCAGCTCGGGACGGGCCACAATGCCTGTCAACGGCGAGCGGTAGCCGTATTCGATACGTTTCTCTTCGATGCCTATGCCCGATTTTCCTTTGTATAATGATTCGGCCACCTCGTCGAGGTTTTTGCCGAGGCACGACCAGATGCCCATGCCAGTTATAACTACTTTTCTCATGTGTAAAGTCCTCCGTTTATTGAGATTACGTTGCCGGTGATGTACGATGCTTTGTCGGAAGCGAGGAAGGCCACTGCGTCGGCCACCTCTTCGGGGGTGCCGAAACGGCGCATGGGCACCAGCTTGACAAGCTCGTCCTTGGGTAGTTCGGCAGTCATGTCGGTTTCGATAAAACCGGGAGCCACGGCATTTACAGTTACCTTGCGTTGAGCCACTTCCTGTGCCAGTGCTTTGGTGGCGGCTATCATACCGCCTTTGGCGGCCGAGTAGTTGGCCTGTCCCGCCAATCCTTTCAGTCCCGAAAGGGAGGCCATGTTCACAATGCGTCCCCAGCGTTTGGTGAGCATCAGCTTGAGCACACGGCGGGTTACGTAGAAAAAGGAGTCGAGGTTGGTGTGCAGAACGTTGTGCCAGGCGTCGTCGTCCATAAAAATCATGGCGTTGTCGTTGCGGATGCCGGCGTTGTTCACCAACACGGCGATATAGTCGTCGGGATGTGCGTCCTGCCATGCATCGAGGGCGGCGTCGGTCTTTTCGCGGTCCGACACGTCGAAAGGCAGCAGCTCGGCTTTTCCGCCTGCGGCCTCGACAAGAGCTTTTGTCTCCTCGGCGGCTTGGTGGTTGCTCAAATAGTTGATAATCACGGGGTAACCGTCTTTTGCCAAAGCCACGCACACAGCGCGACCAATGCCACGGGAGCCTCCGGTAACTAATGCGTATCTCATATTGATTTCAAATAATTCTATTATAAATTATGCTTGCGTAATATCTAAAAAACAATCCGTTAGATCCGTGAAATCCGTGTTCTAAAGTAATTGTTTAGTATTGTAAGTGGGGGTCTTTCAGATATTTGATAAGGTCTTCGATTTCTTGGTATTTGGGAGTGTCCTCGATGAAAACGGGGACAATCAGGCGTACCTCGCTGTAGAATTTATGAGCGAGGGGCGAGAGTTTCTTGTCTATTTTCAGACAATCGACGGCCTGTGCCAACGCCATGCTGTTGATGGCCAGCACCTGATAGGCGTTGTCTATCACGTGGCGTGCCAGCAGTGCCGAGTTGGTGCCCATCGAAACCACGTCCTGATTGTCGTTGTTGTTGGGGATGCTGTGCACGTACATGGGGTTGCTCAGCGTCTGGCTCTCGGCGGTGGTGGAGGTGGCGGTGAACTGGCTTGCCTGCAATCCGTAGTTGAGGCCGAGTTTGCCGAGGTTCACGAAAGGCGGCAGTATGCCGTTGATGCGGTCGTGGAAGATGTAGTTCATTTGACGTTCGATAAGCATTGTGAGCTTGGTGATGGCTATTTTCAGCTTGTCCATCTCGAACGAAACGTAGTCGCCGTGGAAGTTGCCGCCGTGATATACGTTGCGTGTCTCCACGTCAACCACGGGGTTGTCGTCCACCGAGTTGAGCTCTTCCACCAGCACTTTCTCGCAGTTTTTCAGGGTGTCGTAGATGGGTCCGAGGATCTGCGGCACGCAGCGCAGCGAGTAGTAGGGCTGCAGTTTTTTTGCGTTGCCGAAATACTCTTCGCCGTGTTTCTGTTCGTACAGCTCTTTCTGACGGTCGAGGAGCATCTGGGTGCCTTTGGTCATCTTGCCCATCATCTCGGCCACAACGCTCTGACCTTCATGGTGTTTCATATTGTTCAGCACGGGCGAGAAGAAATCGTCGTACGACGAGAAAATCTCGTTTATCATGCACGACTGCAGCACGGCGTGGTCGAACAGTTGCCATGCGTTTATCAGGTTCACCATGCCGATGCCCGTCATCACTGCGGTGCCGTTGACCACGGAAAGACCGTCGCGGAGGTGCAGTTTCAGAGGCTTAAGTCCCTCTTTGGCAAGCACCTCGGCGGTGGGATGCCATTCGTTTTTGTAGAACACTTTGCCTTCGCCGATAAGGCAGAGGGCTATGTGCGACAGCTGCACGAGGTCGCCGCTGGCGCCAACGCTGCCGTGTTCGGGGATATAGGGGTAGATGCCACGGTTGATGAAGTTGAGCAGCTGCTCCACCACGTCGATATGGATTCCGGAATGACCTTCGATAAAGGTGCAGTATCGTGCTATCATGGCGCTTTTCACCTCGATGGGGCTTAGGGGGTTGCCCGCGCCGGTGGAGTGGGAGCGTACTATGTTGTACTGCAGGTCGTTAAGCTCGTTGTCGGAGACGCGGTACTGGGCCATGGGACCGAAACCGGTGTTGATGCCGTAGATGACTTTGTCCTTGGCGAAATCGGCCAGAAAAGCGTGGCACTCCTCTATTTTGCGGCGTTGTTCGTCGGTAAGTTTCAAGGTTTTGCCTTCCAAAAGCAGTTCCTTAATATCTTTGAAATCCATACTATATATATTATATGTGATTTATTTTCGAAGTTGCAAATATACGTTTTTTTTCTTTAAAATGAAAATTTTATCTTATTGCGATAATTTTCAATGCGTTACATCTCTATCTCGTCGCCGTTTTTGTTGAAAAACTTGTATTCGCCGAGACTCAGGCTGGTGTCGGGTTTTATCTTGATGATTCTGTGGTACTTATGGCACCAGCGCAGACGTATCGACTTGAGTCCTTGTGTGAGGTAGGCGTGGATGTAGGGGTGTGTTATGATTCGCAGGTATTTCTCGTTCTGTGCGGTTAACAGGTATTCAATGTTGGCTTCGATTTCCTCCACAATGGCGAGGCTCGATTTTATGGTGCCTTTGCCGTCGCACATGGGGCAGCGTTCCTGCACGTCCACGTCGATAACGGGACGCACGCGCTGACGGGTTATCTGTATCAGTCCGAACTTGTTCACGGGCAGTATGGTGTGCTGGGCTTTGTCCTTTGCCATCTCGTCAACCATGGTCTGGTACAGCTGCTTGCGGTGCTCCTGTTTCTGCATGTCGATAAAGTCGATGATGACGATGCCGCCCATATCGCGCAGTCGCAGCTGACGGGCAATTTCCACGGCGGCGTCGGTGTTCACGCGCAGGGCGGTGTCCTCCTGACTTTCGCCGGCTTTGGTGTGGTTGCCGCTGTTTACGTCGATAACGTGCATTGCCTCAGTGTGTTCTATTACCAGATAAACGCCCGAGCGTATGGTTACGATGCGTCCGAACGACGAGCGTATCTGTTTTTGCACGCCGAACTGCTCGAAAATTGGGGTGGACATCTTGTATAGTTTCACGATGTCCGTTTTGTCGGGAGCAAGGGCTTGTATGTAGTTGTGTGCGGTCTCGTAAAGCTCTGGGCTGTCGGTATATACCGATGCGAAGTCGTCAGTGAGCAGGTCGCGAAGGATGACGGAGGTCTTGTTTTCTTCGGAGACCAACTTGCGTGCCGATGTGGCGTTTTTAAGGTTGTCCACAAGGGTGGCCCAACGGTTTTGCAGCGAACGCAGGTCGGCGTCGAGGTCGGCCACGCTCTTGCCTTCGGCGTTGGTACGTACAATGATGCCGAAATTTTCGGGACGTATGCTCTGTATGAGACGGCGCAGACGGTTTCGCTCGTTCATGTTCTTGATTTTCTGCGAGATGGAAATCTTGTTCGAGAAGGGGACAAGTACGAGGTAATGTCCTGCGAAAGATACTTCGCCGCCCACTTTGGGGCCTTTTGTCGAGATGGGTTCCTTATCTACCTGAACCAAAACGAATTGGCCGCTTTTCAACACGTCGCTGATTTTGCCAGTCTTGTCGGTGATGCTCTCGAATTTGAAATTGGAAAGGTTGCGCATGGCGGGGTCGCCGTTCATTGCGCGGTGCATAAATTTTGTCTGTGTGGCAAACTGCGGTCCGAGGTCGAGGTAATGAAGGAACGCGTCTTTTTCGCCTCCGAGGTCGATGAACGAGGCGTTAAGTCCGGGCATTATCTTGTGTACCCTGCCGAGGAACACGTCCCCCACAGAATACTGGTGGTTCTTTTGTTCGGTATGGTATTCGACAAGCCTCTTGTCCTCCAGCAAGGCAATCTCCACTTCACTGTCTGTCGATTTTATTATCAGTTCTTTCTCCACGTTGTTCAGAAGTGCTAATTTGTATGTACTAAAAAACGACAATCGGCACACCTTTGGGTGCGCTTAATGTCTTGAAGTGCAACAAATAAAAACAAAACACTTCCTGCCCGAAATCTGTCGCTCCGACCGATTGTTGTTTACCGTGGCGGGAAACGGTGTAGATGATGGCGTTGCCATCTTTTCCAAAAACAACAGATTACACAACGAGTTTGTTGTGTAATCTGTGTTTCTAAAGTCTATGAAAGACTATTTCTTTTTATGTCTGTTCTTGCGCAAACGTTTTTTGCGTTTGTGCGTAGCCATCTTGTGGCCTTTTCTCTTTTTTCCGCTTGGCATAATTCTTTAGCTTACTAAGTTATTTTACGTTCTTTTTTACGTCGTTAACGAAAGTTTTCGAAGGTTTGAAAGCGGGGATATGGTGAGCAGGTATCAATATTGTGGTGTTTTTGGAAATATTTCTACCAGTTTTCTCAGCTCTTTTCTTGTTGATGAAGCTACCAAAACCTCTCAGGTAAACGGGTTCGCCTTTGGTGAGGGATTTCTTTATGCTTTCCATGAATTTTTCAACGGTTGCTTGGATGGCAACTTTTTCGATTCCGGTTTCTTGAGCAATTTCTGCTACAATTTCTGCCTTTGTCATTTTTCTTTGAGTTTTTAAATTATTACTATTTTTTATTATTATTTTTCTATCGTTTTGATTTGCAAAGATATATTTTTTTTTTCAATTACAGATATTTTGTGCCAAATTTTTTTGTTTTTTTTTGGATTTATGATTGTAACATATTATCAATCAAAAAGTTATATAATACAAAATTTTGGATTGTGTGAAAATGTGATGTTTTGGGATAATATTCTGTAATTCAGTATTTTATATATTGTTTTCGATGGTTTGGTCATTTTCAAATTCGGTGGCAATTTCTGATTTTTGGACCTTTTTTTTACCAATTTTGATTGTTAAAATCAACAATAAAGTTGTGAGTATCAGACTGCCGATTGCGAAAGCCGCCGGGCATGGTAGTTGCAGGCTCTGCGGGTCGGCGGCGAAGATTCCGGCGTTGTGGGCGTAGGTGAGCACCACGATAAGGGCGTTGTTGGTGAAATGTGCCAGCACCGAGGCCCAGATGGTGCGCGTATAATAATATATGTATCCCAAGCAAATTCCCAGCACGAACCTCGGCACGAAGTAGAACATCTCGAAATGTGTGAGGCTGAACACCGCTGCCGTCACCACGATGGCCACGTGCGGGTTGCGGAACCACCCCACAAGGGTTTTCTGTATCACGCCGCGGAACACGAATTCCTCGCAGATGGCCGGTATGGCCGCAAGCATAAGCAGGTTGAGCAGGATATAGCCAACGCCGGGCAGCGACAGAAATCCGCTCATCAGTTCCTGCGACTGCACTTGCTTGGCGCGCATCGAGGCCTCCCATTGGCTGAGGCTTTCGGGCAGGTGCAGACTCTCGTTCCATGTGGTGAGGAAGTCGATCATCGGTATGGCGATGATTATCAGCAAAATGGCGAGCAGTACGGGGAGCGCCTGCCATTGTTTAATCTTTGTCTGGAAATAAGTCGTGGCCCGCCCCTCGAAAATCCATGCGAAAAGGAGGGCGGGAAGAAGGAACATCAGCAGTTGCGAGATGCCCTGAATCCAGATGAGCTGCTCGTAGTTCGGCGAGGCTTTTACTCCGCCGGTGCCAAGTAAAACTACGGAGGTGACGATGCCCGCCACCAAAAGTCCCGCACCTACGAAAAGCAGGAAAAAGGCCAACCGCCCTACGGGTCCCATATTTCGGAAAAGGTCTTTCATTTTTGTGAGTGATTAGTGATTGGTGATTAGTGATTGGTTAGTGAACTGTGAACAGTGATCTGTGATGAAGAAAGGGGTTGTGGAGTGTTTAACTGTTTAATTGTTTAATTGTTGATTTGTTTAACTGCAAACTCAAAACTACAAACTCAAAACTATTTTTCAATTTTCAATTATCAATTTTTTAAACGTTTTTCCGCGTTCTTCGAAATTCTTGAACTGGTCGTAGCTGGAGGCGGCGGGGGAGAGCAGACAGGTCTTTCCGGCGGGGGTGTGGGCGAAACACCAGTCCACAATGGCCGGGTAGTCGTTGGAAAACAGTGTGTTGCGGCTTTGCAGCGTGTCTTTGTCCATCAGGCTGGCAATACGCTCGCCGGCTTTGCCTACAAACACTATATTATTTATATTGGATTGTTCCAAGAATCGTGCCAGTCCCGCGTAGTCGATGCCGCGGTCGAAGCCGCCGAGTATCAGCGTATCGACGTTTTTCAAGGCGTTGACGGCTGAAATGCAGGCTTCGGGTATGGTGGAGATGCTGTCGTTGTAGAAAGTGATGCCGTTTTTTTGGCACACGAACTCCAATCGGTGCTCCAGCCCTTTGAAACTGTTCACCACCGAGGCTGTCTGCTCGTCGGCGATGCCGAAGCAATGGGCTGTGAGGAAGGCCGCCATTATGTTGAGCAGGTTGTGCGCCCCTTGCAGGTGTCGTTCCGATGCGGTGTTGTAAATTCTTGTGCCCGAGGGCTGTAACGTAAGCCATCCGTCGTGGGGACAGCAGCCGTTTTGCAGCTTGCCTGCTGAGTATGGCAGGAGTATGCCTTTTGGCGAAACTATTTCTATGTTGCGGAGTATCAGTTTGTTGTCGTGGCAGTAGATAAAAACGTCGTTTTCGGTCTGGAACTTGGCTATGTTCATCTTGGCCAGCTGGTAGTCCTCGAAAGAGTGGTAGTGGTCAAGGTGCTCCTGAAACAGGTTGAGCAGTATGGCGATATGCGGCGAGGTGTGGGCGTTCTCCAACTGGTGCGACGAGAGTTCTATCACTACGGTGGTGCTGTCGCCGATTTGGTCAAGGATGTCGAACAGCGGTATGCCCATGTTGCCGGCCATCAGCACGTTGTCGGAGGCGCTTTTCAAGATGCTGTAAATCAGGTTGGTAGTGGTACTTTTGCCTTTGGTGCCGGTAATGCCGACGGTTTGTTTGCCGAACAGCTGCAAAAAAATGTCGGTCTGCGACGAGATGGCTCCGAGGTCGTCAACGATGCCTTCGAAATCGAAAGTGGGTATGCCCGGCGATTTCAGGATTAGGTCGTACTGTGCTGCGTTTTGCAGGTAGTCGTTGCTGAGATGTAGGGTGATGTTGCTGTCGTTTTTCAGGGTGTCGTCGTCGGCGAGGGCGCTGTTTTTGTCGGCGATGCCGAGGTGCTGCGTGGGCAGCAGACGACGTATGATGCGGTACGACGAGCGGCCTTCGCGACCGAAACCGGCTATGAGAATGCGGCGGTTTTCAAAGATTTCCTTCAGTTTCTGCATTGGATTTTTTGTGTTGAAACAATTTGCAAAATTACGAATTTTTAGTGATTAGTGAATGGTGATTAGTGATTAGTTTTTGAACTGTGAATTGTGAAGACTTTCTGAATGTCTGAACATCCGAACATCTGAACATCTTTTTTTTCATTGAAAAAAGGTGAAAATTTGTGTTTTCGGAGGGTTGGTTTTGGTGGTTGGGAGCGGGGGAGGGGTTGGGATGTGTGTTGTTATTTGTGTGGAAATCAGGGTGTTGTTAAAAATAATTATTTTTTTTCGGAAAAGTCGTAAAAAAGTCGTATTTTTGCAGTCGCTTTTTCGGAGCAAAACCGAGGGAGATGGAGAGATGCCGGAGTGGTCGATCGGGGCGGTCTCGAAAACCGTTGACCCTCTTTGGGGGTCCCAGGGTTCGAATCCCTGTCTCTCCGCCAAACGCAACTGAATCAATCGGTTGCGTTTTTTGTAGAAATACTTGCCATCAAGGAGACTAAATTTTGTGTGGAGAAATATTTAAACAATAAAAATGAACGATAGAACAAAAATATGAAATATGTATTAATGGTGGTTTTTGGGATGTTTTGGCTGTGGGTTCCTCTGCTTTATTGGTTGTGGACATTATTCGTTCGTGTGATTAATTCTTTCGAAGATAGTAAGATAAGAAAATTTAATGTGGAAAATGATTTTAAAAATGAAACTAGCATAATTATAGCAAAAATCAATCTCGATGTCTCTAAAAAACGGTCGGAAATAGTCAATATGCAAGAAAAGATATTTCAAAAACTACCAGATTGGGAAAAGAAAATATCACAACGTAGGGATTACTATAAGCACATATATCCTTATAAAAAAACAAATAAGTAAATATGTCTATTAAAACTAAGATAGAGTCTTATAAAAAAGCAGGGCTTAAAGAACTTGAAAAAAAAGAGCGAGAACTTTATCGTCTAAAAGATGATATTGAATACTTGATAAAGCAGATGAATGAAGGATTTGCTTTTGAATCAGAACGTATTGATAAAGCTTTTCAAGCACTTGAACAAGAACGAATAAGGTTTGATAGGTATAAAAGGATTATGGAACAGGACTTGGAGTCTAAAAGAGAACAGACAGAAGAACGTATAGATAGGCATGTGGATGATGTTATAGAACTATTTGAAGGACTTGAGGCATATGGCAAAGATCCAAAGATTGTTGATGCATATATAAATGCTTGTTATAATCTTGATGGGAAACTTGCAAAGTATTTGGAAAATAAACCAAGACCAAATAAAACTGTTGCAAGGGAAATATTAAATAAGTATAGGAAAGAAAACAAAGTGTATCTTCAAAGAATTAAAGACCTAGAATATCAATTGTCAGAACTTTGGGCAAAAGATGTTGACACATCGGAAAAAGAAAAATTTGAATGTTTTGATGATGACGATGAACGAGTGAGGCAATTTCTAACTGTTTCTGAATATCAAAATTTAGGCGAGGACGAAAGAAATCAATGTGCCTTGGATAAATACCTGCATAAAAATCATTCTAAGTCTCACGTTGGTAAGATGTATGAACGTTACATTGGTTACTTATACGAGAGTGATGGGTATGAAGTTGAGTATAGGGGAATTGAAATGGGACTTAAGGACGGAGGGATAGATTTAGTATGTAGAAAAGGTGGAGATATACTACTTGTACAATGTAAATGTTGGAATCAAGAATCAACTATTTATGAAAAATATATTTGTCAATTATTTGGGGCTTCTATTTATTATGGAGAAAGAAAAGAAGAATATTGTCGTGATGGCTTAAACGTGAATTTGGATTTTAATAGACTTATTCCAGTGTTTGTTTACACCAATCAACTTGATGAACATGCAATTTCTGTTGCAAAAGCATTGGGCGTTATTACAAAAAAAATAATATTTGATAAAACTTATCCGATTATTAAATGTAATATAAATAATAATGGAGAAAAAATATATCATTTGCCAATAGACCAGATGTATGATAAAACGAAAATTTGTAAAACAGGAGAAACGTGGGTTAAAACAGTTGCTGAAGCCAAGCGAAAAGGTTTTAGACGAGCAAAGAGACATTTTGTTAATCAATAATATATGAGAAAAGCAATAATAATTACAACGACCTTGTTATTCGCTCAGGTGTTTTTCGCACAACCGGTGCAGGAACGCACCGAGCAGGACGCTACCGTTTATATATGTACAGGCCCCAGCAGCAAGTGTTACCACAAGACGGACAAGTGTAAAGGCATATCAAGGTGTAGCAAGGAAATTATCGAAGTGAAACAATCCTACGCCGAAAGCAAAGGCAGGACACCCTGCAAGATGTGTTATAAGAAATAGTGTCACCAAATTGATTTTGCAGAAAAAAATAAAGACGCTGGCACATAAGTGTCAGCGTCTTTTGTCTAAAAAATAGGAGGCTACGGCGGGGTCGAACCGCTCCTTGTCGCACGGACCCGAATTGTTCCACAAATATATCGGTGTCTGTAGCCTCACCAGAACTTTCGGACTGAAACCGCAATACAGTTCGGTGGAAATATATTTCCAAATTATAAAAACAGAAATTGAGCTACCAATAAGTGGCTCTTCGACGAGCGATGCACTTGGAAACTCAATTATCTGCTTCTAAGTGAAAGAAGTTGAACTGTTTGAAGCGCCTTCAACTAATGATGTGAACATCACGAGTTGACCTTTGGCAATGACCTTGAACAGTCCAATATCATTTTGCAAAATTACAACTTTTTTCCAAGATGGCAAAATTTTTTTTCTGCAAAAGAAAAACGGAGAGCTCTGTATAATCGATTTTTTTTACGTTTTAAATAAAGGTCTCGGTTTACGATAGTGATTCCCCTTTGTATTTCTTTTTTCTCTTGAAAGAAAAAAGAAAGAAAAAAGTTCAAGAACAGTTAATCCCTATCCAGCGCGCATTTGCTCACGCTTCCCGGGTAACTGTTCGGCCCGACGCGCACCCGATTTTCTGCGAAAATCGTTAGGTTTAGAAAAGTCGCATCTAATCCCAAGTGCGGCAGCCTGAAGGCATTGAGAAAAAAACGTTAAGAAAAACGCCGGAGAGTAGCGTTAAGAAGGCGTCAGTGTTTGAGCATAGAAACGGAAAACATTTGAAAAACAAAATCAGTTGTGAGATTTGGTTTCTGCAGTGAACTATGACTGAAATGCGAGTTTGACGACTTTAGCGAAACGCAGGCGTTTTTTAGTTTTTTTGTCACAGCCTTGAATTTTTCTTTTGCTTCTTTTCTTTTGTTTCAAGACAAAAGAAAACGAAGAATAACCAAGCCCCTTTCTATGCAAGGTGGATTAATATGCTGTTTTGCAACAATTTGCAAGAATATTGCGCGTTTTTAGGATACCACTAATATTATATAACAAAAGAGGATGGCAAAAGCCATCCTCTTTTTATCTAAGAAGAAGTGCTGCAGTTATTTGGCATGTGTAACCACCACTTTTTGTGCTTTGCGGTTGCCGATCTGCACCATATACACACCTGCTGTGGGCATCTGATAGGTGCCGTTGTCGCAGTTGCCGTTCACTACGATGCGTCCCCAAGTGTCGATAATGCGCACATTCTCGTTCTCCACGCCCGAAACGGTTATCGCAAGCCCGTTGGTGGCGATGGTAGGTTCTGCTGCCGTGGCCTCGTCGATGCCCTGGGGCGGCTGCTGCTGTTGCGTTATTGAAATGTCGAACAGTATCAGTGCCACAACATCGGGACAGTTGTGATGGCGGAAAGCTATGCGCACCGTTTGTCCGGCGTATTGGCTCAGGTCCTTGCTCCTTGTTGTAGGATTGGAATTGGCGAGGGTCTCGCTGTGAAGCACGGTGCTGAAATTCCGTGGCTCGTTGCCCGTTGTGGAGATATAAACGGAGTAGTGCTCGTTGTAATAACGTGTGCTGTAGGAGATTGCGCCCCACGACAGCTGTGCGTTCGCCGGAAGCACAAGGGGACGGCTTATCAGCCAGTTGTCGGGGTCGAGGGTGACGTATGTGCTGTCGAAAATCGAGTAGGATTCCGACACTGCGAATTTCATAGTGTCATGCTGCATGAAAGTCCATTTGTAGCCGTCGCCGTCGGCATCCACGTTGCGCCAGCAGCTGAGGTCGCTGTCGAATCGGTTGTACCACGGGAACTGTGTGATGGCGGAGCATTCCACGTAAGGAAGCTCGTCGAAGGTGGCCACGAACTGCATGTTGCTGTTCACGGTTATCTGTCGTACGGCGTGGGTGTCGTTGTCGCTCCAGCGCACAAGACGGTAGCCGTTGCGTGGTATGGCGGTAATGGTTATTGTGGAACCGGCAGTGTAGGTGCCGCCTCCGCGCACGGTGCCTTTGGCGGTGTCGTTGGAAGTAACTGTTACTGTGAAAGTTGTGGGAGCGGTATAAGGCAGTCCGCCCATGGGATTGATCTTGCCTTTGCCCCAAATGTTGCTACCTGCGGCGGGGATGGTGCCCGTGTACCTGTCGGTGATGGCCGAGCGACGGAGTTTCACCATTGCCGAGTCGAACGAAAGGGCGGTGTCCTGTTGCATCCACAGTGCCATAATGCCTGTAACCATCGGCGTTGCCATCGAGGTGCCCTGCATTGCGGCGTAGTATTCGGTGTTGCTCCTGAAAGAGGCTGATGCCACGACGTAGTTGGAACGTATGTAGCTGCTGTAGAAACGGTTTACCGGAGCAATTATCCATTCTCCCGGAGCGGTGATGTCGGGTTTGGCGCGGTTGTCGGCGGTGGGACCGTGCGACGAGAAATAGGAGATGTCGCCTTTGGTGATGTAGGTCCAATTGGCCTGACGTCCGCTGGTCGAGGTCCACGTCTTGCGGGTGGAGTAGGAGCCCACGCTTATGATGCTGTGTCCGGTGCCGCCAATCTCGCCCACGGTACTGTTTGTGTTGCCTTCGGTTACCTGATTGTAGTTGCAGTCGATAAAGGTGCCGTCGCTGGTCCATGCGTTGATTTTGTTGCCGGCGGTGGCTTTTACGACAAGCATTACTTTCTGGCGGTTGTGGCTCTGGTTGTTGGCGTTTACAATAAATGCGATGTTGTTTTTGCCGTTGTTGGTGTTGGTTCCGTCTTGGTAAACGCGGCAGTAAATGGTTTCGTTGTCGCTGTCGGTAAGGTTGAAATTGGCATAGCTGTTCACCCACGAGTAATAATAGTTGCTTCTGTCGTTGAACCTGCCTGTGGTGGTGTCAACAATGACTAATCCTGCCATAAAGCGTGTGCTGGTGTCGTCGCCCCAGATGTCGACGATGGTGTATCCTGCTGAACTTCCGTTGAAATCCAATATGGAATAAAGCAGTGTGTCGGAGGCTGTGAAGGTCTTGTCGAGATGCAGCTTGTCCTCACCCTCGTTGCCGGCGGCGCCCACAAGTATCAGTTTGTTGGGGTAATCCGACAACAGGGAGTCGCAGGCGATGTCGAAATTGGAAGTGCCGTCGTGCGGACCGGAATGGTTGCCGATGCTCATGTTTATCACGCAGGGTTTGCCCACCGAAAGGGCGTATTCCTGAATGTATTCGATGGCATCGTAAATGGCGGCGGTGGTCAAGGTCGACGATACCAGAACTATGTCGGCGTTGGGGGCCATACCACGGTATTTGCGCATGGCGGCTGTGTTGCCACCGCATCCTGCCGCTATGCCTGCCACGTGGGTTCCGTGTGTCTCGCTGGCGGTGCTGCGGGCCACGTTAAGGATGGCTGATTGCGAGGTGTATTCGCTGCCGTAGCCGAAGGTGGTGGGAGCAGTGCCATTGCTGTCGCCCTGCTGCCATACTCTCTTGATTCTCAGCGTGGTGCCTGTGGAGTCGAAGAAGGCGGGATGTCCGTATTCGAAGCCCATGTCGATAACGCCGACAATCACTCCAGTGCCGTCGTAGCCGTGGGGCAGGTTTACACCGTTGTAAACGTTGTCAACGCCCATTACGATACGTGCGCTGTCGAGCGTGGGACGGCCTTTGGTACCTACGTCAATCAACAAGCATCTGCCCGATTCGGACAGGGCAATGAATTGACTTACAGGTATCTGCACGTGCAAGGTGTTGCCTCTCCCGTATTTGGTTTTCACGCCGTAGGCGGCAAGGTCGTTGGCGCTGTAGCCAGGTGCCATCCTTACAAAGGCCTGCACATAGTCGATGCCGTTTTTGGTGAAGATGCCGTATTGTTCGGCGAACTCCTTGCTATTGGCTTTTCCGCTTATTATGTCCAAAGCCATGAAAGCGCTGGCGCAGGACAGACTTTTTGCACTTGCAACTGATTGGTTTGGGGCGGGTTGCATGTTTGGCAACGAGCCGAGCTCATGTTTTTGAGCATTAACAGAAAAAAGGCAACATATTAATAATGTTGCCCAAACAAAATGTTTCATTGTTTTATTTTTTTTATTTCTCGATTCTGATACGAGCGTCAACGGCGGTTACGTAGCGCGGGTTGCCGAGCAGCGGGTTGAGGTCCATCTCCACAATCTCGGGAGCGGCCTGTACCAGTGCGCTCACACGTGCTATCTGGTCGGCGTAGAGGTCGATGTTCACAGCCTCTTGTCCGCGCACGCCTTGCAGTATCTTGTATCCGCGCAGCTTGGTGAGCATCACCTTGGCCTCGTCGGCGGTGATGGGTGCCAGAGCCGACTGCACGTCTTTCAGCACTTCGATGAAGATACCGCCAAGACCGAAGAAAATCTGGTGTCCGAATTTCTCGTCCTTGATGGCTCCGATATAAACGTCGGTGCCGTCGAGCATGGGGTACATCTCCACAGCGTAGGTGTCCTTGATGGCCATCAGGCGGTCGAACTCGCGGCTTACGGTGTCGAGGTCTTTCACGCCGAGGGTTACGCCGCCCACGTCGCTCTTGTGCAGAGGTCCTACCACTTTCATCACCAGCGGGGTGTCGTTGCCGCAGCCCACCTCTTTGGCGAAAGCCAGTGCGTCGTCCTTTTTGTCCACCTCAACGGATTTCTTGCGCGAGATACCTGCGGCGTCCAAAAGCTCGTTGTAGTCGGCAATTTCGAGGTATCCGCTCTGGCAGCGGTCGATGGTCTTGCGGATGCGAGCCACGTCGACGGCGGGCTGTTCCACGTTCTCGGGCTGGGGCTTGGGGGTGTTGTACACCTTGCAGAGGGCGTTGCCGAAAACGCACTCTTCGGGGAAATTGATGCGGTTTTTGTTTTTGATGAAATCGTCAAGTTCCTCACGTACGTTGATGATGGAAGGTATGATGGGGAAGATGGGTTTCTTGCAGGTTTTCATCTTTTCGTCGAGGAGTTTGTACACCTCCCAGTTGGAGAACAGTCCGGGGCTGCCGAAGATAACGCACATGCAGTCGATGTTGTCGAAATCGTTCTCGCAGGCGTCGATGATGTAGCCGAGCTGTTCGGCGGTGCCTGTGGCGAGGAAATCGATGGGGTTGCCTACCGATGAGCCTCCGAAGAGTTTGCTGAGCAGTTCGTCGGCTTTGGGACCTTCGATGTGAGGCACGTCCATGCCGTTGTTCGACAGCACGTCGGTGAGCATCACGGCGGGACCGCCGGCGTGGGTGATTACGGCCATGTTCTTGCCTTTCACCTCGGGGTGCATAAATATGGCGCAAACTGTGGTCAACTCCTCACGGTTCTGGCAACGCACGATGCCTGCTTTCTGGAAGAGGGCGTCGACGGCGGCGTCGTTGGTGGCAAGGGCTCCTGTGTGCGAGCTGGCGGCACGGCTGCCTGCTGCGCTACCGCCCGATTTGATGGCGGCAATGCGGCATCCCTTGTTGATAAGGGAACGCGAGTGTTTGAGGAGTTTCTGCGGGTTGGAGATTTTCTCCATGTAAAGCATTATCACGCGGGAGCTCTTTTCGGGGTCGAAGGTGGTGTCGAGGTGCTCGAGCACGTCCTCGATGCCTGTCTGGGCGCAGTTGCCCACTGCCCATACGCTGTTGAATTTCAGGCCGTTGGTGATACCGTATTCTTTGATGAACACTGCTGTGGCACCGGATCCGGTGACGAAATCCACGCCATGGGGGTCGAGTGGGGGTATGGGGGCGTCGAAAGCGCCGCAGTAGTTGGTGTTGAGGAATCCCGTGCAGTTGGGACCTATCAGGCTGCCGCCCACGCTGTTGATGGTGTCGGCGATATGGCGTTCGAAGGCTGCACCTTCGGAGTTCTCTTCGGCAAAACCGGCCGAGAGGATGATGAAACCTTTGGTGCCTTTCTCCTTGGCAAGCACGTCGACGGTGGCGGGACAGTATTTGGCGGCAATGGCCAATATTGCGCAGTCCACCTGCGGAAGGTCTTCCACTTTGTGGATGCATTTAATGCCCTGTACTTCCTCTTCTTTGGGGTTCACTGCATATATAGTGCCTTTGAAATTGCTGTTTTTCAGGTTCAAAAGCACGTGACCGCCGGGTTTGTGGATATCGGCGGAAGCTCCGACAACAACGATGCTGCGCGGATCGAGTAATTCTTTGGCTATCATATCTATATGTTTTGTTTATTTACTTATTGTTTTTGCAAAATTACGAAAAATAATTGGTATTTCCAAATGTTTTTTTGTTTGGATGTGTTCGTATGTACGGGGGGCGTAATAATTCTCCGCTCCCGTTGGTCGCTATCGAAATGTCCACTGGACATTTCTTCACCCCCGCCTGTGTTCTGTCGCCCCTACGGGGCTTTATTGTTTTTTTTTTATTTTTTCAGATTACGAGGACGTTGCCCACGTCTGTATGATGTCGCCCCTACGGGGCTAATTACTAATTACTAACTACTAATTATTTATTGTTCGCTTTCGGGTAGGGACTTGAAGCCGAAGCCCATAATCTCGCTGCTTTCGATGATGTTGACAAAGGCGTCGGGGTCGAGGCGGCGGATGTTGGACTTGAGGCGCACGAGGTCGCGGCGGTCGAGGGTGACGTAGATCATCTTTCGCTCAGCGCCTTGGTAGAGGCCCGTTCCGGCAAAGCAGGTGCCGCCGCGTTCCATGTCGTTGATGATGAAATCGCGCACTTCGTCAATCTTGTCGGTAACGATGAACACTGTTTTGTAGGTCTTGAGGCCGTCCACCACAAGGTCTATTATCTTGCTTTCGATAAAGATAAGGATGATGGAATAGATTGGCAGACGGATGTCCTCGAAGGCGATGAGTGTGGTGAGGGAGATAAGGCTGTCCACTATCAGCACCAGCGTGCCGAGCGAAATATGGGTGTATTTGTGCAGTATCATGGAGATGATGTCGCTGCCGCCCGAGGTGGCACCGGCTCGGAAAATGACGCCAATTGCCACGCCGTAGATAAGTCCCGCCACAACGGTGTTGAGGAAGAAATCGGGCATGAACCATACGTGGGAGCCGTCCTTTGCCACATAATAGAGGGCCGATTGCGTGTCGGCCAACACATTGCCGCCGTGGATAAGCGGCGCATAGCCCCACAAAGTTTCCATCACGAAAGTGAACACGGGTATCAGTATCACCGAAATAACGGTCTTTACACCGAATTTCGGCCCCAGAACGATGGTGCCGATGATAAGTAGCGGTATGTCCATGCACACGCCGGCTATGGATATTTTCCATCCCCACAGCGCGTTGAACACGTTGGCCAAGCCGTACACGCCTCCGGGCGCAAGGTGGTAGGGGTTTACAAACATCACGTCGCCCACGGCGAACAATGCGCTGCCCAAAATAAGGAGCAGATACGAAAAAACTTCGGTCTTCAGTTTGTTGTTGTCCATGTTATGTGTTGTTTTTATGTGTGTTGAACAAAATCGGCCACCGCCGTTTCGGTTTGCAAAGATACGAAATTTTAGTGAACTGTGATCAGTGAACTGTGATGATAAAAAATAAAAGACGCCACAAAATGGCGTCTTTTATTTCAATATTGTATAACGGAAAAATCCGAACTCCGAATTATCAGTCGCCCAAAGTGGCCACCATAACGGCCTTGATGGTGTGCATGCGGTTTTCGGCTTCGTCGAACACGATGGAGGCTTCGCTTTCGAACACTTCCTCGGTAACTTCGATGCCGTCGAGTCCGAATTTTTCGTGCACGTCACGTCCCACCTGTGTTTCGAGGTTGTGGTAAGCTGGCAGGCAGTGCATGAATTTGCATTTGGGGTTGCCTGTGTTTTTCATCATCTTAGCGTTCACCTGATAGGGTTTCAGCATTTTTATGCGTTCTGCCCATACTTTTTCGGGTTCGCCCATGCTTACCCAAACGTCGGTGTAGATGAAGTCGCAGCCCTTGACGCCCTTAACGGGGTCGTCGGTAACGGTAACCTTGGCACCGGTTTCCTTGGCTATCTCCTTGCACTGTTTCACCAGTTTGGCGTCCGGCTGGAGTTTCTTGGGAGCTATGATACGCACGTCCATGCCCATCTTGGCACCGCCAACCATCAGGCTGTTGCCCATGTTGAAGCGGGCGTCGCCTACGTAAGCGAAAGTTACTTGGTTGAGGGGTTTGTCCACATGTTCCTGCATGGTGAGGAAATCGGCAAGGATTTGGGTGGGGTGAGCCTCGTTGGTAAGACCGTTCCAGACGGGAACGCCGGCGTAGGCTGCCAGTTCCTCGACGGTGGCCTGAGCAAAGCCGCGGTATTCGATGCCGTCGTACATGCGTCCGAGCACGCGGGCGGTGTCTTTCATGCTTTCTTTAACGCCGATCTGCGAGCCTGTGGGGCCGAGGTAGGTTACGTGTGCGCCTTGGTCCTTGGCGGCAACCTCGAAAGCGCAGCGTGTGCGGGTGGAGGTCTTCTCGAATATCAGGGCGATGTTTTTGCCTGTCATTGTGGGCTGTTCGCAACCGGCATATTTAGCGCGTTTCAGGTCGCGTGCCAGGTCGAGCAGATAATTAAGTTCCTTCGGACTGAAGTCCAGAATCTTCAGGAAATTCCTGTTTCTTAAATTGTAAGCCATGTTGTTTATTGTTTAATTGTTTATTGTTTATTCGTTTAATTGTCTGAGGTCAAAGGTCTGAGGTCGGTAGTTAGGGGTCTGATTGTGTATTGTTGTTTTTTTCTTCTCGTATTCGAAGAATAATACAAATGATTGCGGCGATGATGGTTCCGACAAGGCCAACAATCAGATTAAGTCTTCCTCCCGGCCAATGCATTACAAGAAAAAGTATGCCGACAATCAGAAATGCCCCAAAAATGAAGAACAAGCCGTAAGAGATGTTCATGAAAACTCTGTCTGCGGTGGGCATTGGTTTCTTGTTATCCACAATAAACCGATAAATCATAAATCCCCACAATAAATAGCAAACGAAAGACAATCCTAGAACCAACATCAGGTTGCTACCTTGCCAGTGCATGATGCGGAACAAAAATCCACAAAGAATGACAACAATATCGACAATCGAAAGGATTGCCAACACCTTGCTTATCTTATTTCTTTTTTTTGTGCCTGACATGTTTTTATGTTTATTGGTCTGAGGTCTGAAGTCTAAGGTCAAAGGTCAAAGGTCTGAGGTCGGTTGGTTATTTAATATTAAAACTTTCAACTCCTAATTCCTAATTCCTAATTCCTAATTCTCCTAACTCCTAACTATTCTCGTTCCGCAGTAGGGGTTTTCCAGCTGTCCGGCTTCGGTGATGACGCACTCTTTGCCGCCGTTTTCGAGGAACATGATGCCTGCACGTATTTTCGGTGCCATGGAGCCTTCGGCGAACTGACCTTCTTCGAGGTATTTCTTGGCCTCGTCGATGGTGATGGTGTCGAGGGCTTGCTCGTTCTCCTTGCGGAAATTGATGTAAACCTTGGGCACGTCGGTGAGGATGTACAGCTCGTCGGCCTCTATCTGTATGGCGCAGAGAGCCGAAGCAAGGTCCTTGTCGATAACTGCTTCAACGCCACGTACATAGTCGTTTTCCTCCACCACGGGGATTCCGCCGCCGCCGACGGTGACAACTACGTTGCCGGCACGTACCAACTGCTTGATAATCTTGATGTTGTTGATACGTTTGGGCTTGGGCGATGCCACCACTTTACGCCAGCCGTTGCCTTTGGGGTCTTCGCGGTAGATGGCGCCAGTGGCCTCGTGCAGACGTTCGGCCTCCTCTTTGGTGTAGTAGGGACCCACGGGTTTGGTGGGGTTCTGGAATTTGGGGTCGAGTTTGTTCACGGCCACCTGAGTGACGATGGTTACCACGTCCTTGTAGATGTCGTTTTTGGCAAACATATTGCGCAGTGCTATCTCAATCATGTAGGCGATGGAGCCTTGTGTTTCGGCCACACAGTAGTCCATAGGCATGGCGGGGATGTTGAACTCTTTCTTTCCTGCTTCGTGCTGAAGCATCACGTTGCCCACCTGCGGACCGTTGCCGTGTCCGATAACGATGTTGTAACCGCGTTTGATGAGGTTGCAGAGACATTCGCAGGTCTGTTCCACGTTGGCAATCTGCTCCTCAA
>JAEEGG010007850.1_pt1 | contig 24430 bp, 16 predicted proteins | sample 9134161 | NCBI WGS metagenome assembly JAEEGG01 (sample SAMN16246543, study PRJNA631951) | gut metagenome | biome: gut microbiome; feature: rumen; material: CR-attached | host: Bos | place: Iran: Karaj | collected 2018-10
CCTTGTCCGAGACACATACGGCGACTGGTGCGTGCCGCCCGAAAGCCCCGAGCTGATCCATACCCGCGACACCAACCGTATGACTTGGCCCGCCAACCTCTCCACGCCCTACTACTGTCACCTCTGCAATCTTATGAAAGGTTTTGCGATATGGCTCGACAAGGATGACGATGCGCTCTTCTTCCAGGACGAGTTCGACTCCGTGACCGCTGCCTACAATCGCCGTTACCTGGATACCGTCACTGGCCGCTACGACCACAACACGGTTACCGCCAACCTGTTGCCGCTGTGGTTCGATATGGTGCCGGGACGGCTCGAAGACAAGGTCTTCGCCAACATCGTCGACAAGACCCTCAACGATTTTTGCGGCCACGTCAGCACTGGCGTGGTGGGCATACAGCACCTTATGCGTGCTCTCACTTGGTATGGCCGCGGCGACCTCGCGTTGAAACTGGCCACCAATACCACCTACCCCTCGTGGGGATATATGCTCAAGCACGGAGCCACCACCATCTGGGAACTATGGAATGGCGACACCGGCGACCCATCGATGAACAGCGGCAATCACGTGATGCTCCTCGGCGACTTGATTATCTGGTACTACGAATTCCTCGGCGGTATCTCAGCCCTCGGGCCTGGCTACAGCCTCATCCGACTGAAGCCCTATCCCGTCAAAGGACTTGACTACGTCAACTGCAGCTACAACTCGGTGTCGGGCCGCATAGAGAGCAACTGGCGCCGCCAGGGCAACCGCTTCGTGTGGGACATCCTTATCCCGCCCAATACCAGCGCCGAGGTCTATCTGCCCACCAAAGACGGCTATAAACTAATGAAACTCGGCAGCGGCCGCCACCACCTCACGAGCGACCTGTAGCCACGCTGCTTCCTGCCTCGTTTCATCCCCGTTCCAAAACAGGGACAAGTCCGTTTGATGTCCGCTTGTTGTCCGCTTGTTGTCCGCTTGTTGTCCGCTTTAAAAGCGGACATCAAGCGGACATCAAGCGGACAACAAGCGGACAACAAACGGCGTTATTTCCTCTGTTTGGCGAAAAAATCGTATTTTTGTACTTTGGTTTTAGATTACTGCCGCTATGAATCCCAACACTGAATACGAGCGTTTTACGCAGGAAGTTTTCCAGCTGTTGCTAAACAATCGCCACCCTAATATTGCAAATGTCAAGCACAATATTAAGTTGGAAGGCCGCTCGGGTTGCAAACACCAGATTGATGTCTATTGGGAGTACGAGAGGGATGGAGTAAAACACCGCGTGGCTATAGAGTGTAAAAACTATAGCAAACACGTGCCTAAGGAGAAGGTGTGTGCGTTCAAAGGGGTGCTATCGGATCTGGATGGCGTTGAGGGTATAATGGTTTCCAAGGAAGGCTTTCAGAGTGGCGCAAAACAGTATGCAAAAGCTTACGGAATTTCACTCAAGAAACTAAGAGAACCCGAAAAAGAAGAAACCATTATAGGAGAGATAATTATTTCTACTCGTATACAAATAAAACGCCCCTTGTACAAGGTAGATAAAGTTTGGGCAACAGAACATAATATCAATGTACCAGATGGATTTGTCTACCTTCTGCCGGTTGATGACAAGATAAGGGATTCACAAGGCAATGTTATTACATCGCTGCAAACCGTGGAAGATGGTTCAACCTTTGATGATGCTTATGTGCGCACCAATCCTTGGGGTTCTGTAAAGATTCTCGAAGTCAAATACACATACAAGACAGAAGACCAACAGCGGAACTTCGCCATTGATGCCGGAGAATTTGTAAAGGGCATTCTTAAAGATGCCTTTGGCGACGACACTGGTATCAGGATAATGCGTCAATTGCATTAAATGCTTCTTCTATCTTCGCCACAATGCGTTTTTGCTCAGCAAGAGGGGGGAGAGGAATAGGCATGTCAAGCACATGATTTAATTTCAAATTGGCTTGTGCAGAACCACCTCCTTGATGAGAAACATTAAACCAAAAATAAAAAGAATTAATCGTATAATACAGATAAGGAGTTAGCTCATCTTTATACGGTCTTATCTTTAGAACTCGTTGATTTAAAAGAGCATATGAATCAAGCTTAAATATTGCAGTCTTGCCTAATGGTTCTGGGTTATCAGACTGTGAAGACAAACACATAAGCATATCCCCCTTGACTATTTTGCTTGACAGCATTTTTTCGGTGGGATATTCTATGTAATCGTTATTAGGTTTTATAACGACCTCCAATGTCATTAAATTACCACTTTTGATAACAGGAACGCCTTTCCCTTCTTTATTCATTTCCGATGAATTATAGGCATATCCATTTTGATATGAAATAAGGCTCCCTAACCTTACCCACTCCCAACTCTCTGGTATCTCAAACGGCTTTTCATCCTCGGAGATTGGAGTTTCTTCGAGGTCTTTCTTTTTGAGTTTGCCTTCCTTTACGAGTCGCTTCTTTTCCTCACGAATTCGCTCCAGCAATACGCTTGCTGGCTCATCATTAGGGTCTTGCGGAACAAGGCGACCTTCAATGGCTTCTTGGAGGACACTCTTCTTAAGTTTCTCCGGCAGTTCCTCATTCAGTTTGTTGAGTGCATCTTGCGCCTTTCCATATTCCTCCAACTTTGGAAGCAACTCTTCTATCTTCGCCACTATACGCTTCTGTTCTGTAAGAGGAGGGAGAGGGATATTGGCGTTTTGTATATCTTCTCTTGATATACCAGGTATTATGCTTTTAGCTTTTTTATCCAACTCGTAAACAATGCGCATTAAAAAATACTTGATGTATTTTATGTCTGCGATATAGGGGGAAATAGCCATCACCTGACGAGCTATATGGATATCACCAATTTGATTGAAAGCCATAGTTCCAATCGTTCCTTTGCACGTAATCAGAAGGTCTCCATATTTTGAAATACTCACAGGTTTTGTAGTCCACCTATTTATTATCAACGAATCTCCATCGAAATTGCTTGCTCCTGTGATATATGGTATTCCTTCTTCTTTATCACTATACTCTTGCGGAGTCAAATCTCTTCCTGACAATAAAAAGATAATGTTACCGAATTTACACCACTCCCAACTTTCAGGAATATCAAACGGCTTTTCATCCTCGGAGATTGGTGTTTCTTCGAGGTCTTTCTTTTTGAGTTTACCCTCCTTTACGAGGCGTTTCTTTTCTTCGCGAATGCGATTTAGCAATACGCTTGCGGGCTCATCGTTGGGGTCCTGCGGCACAAGGCGCCCTTCTATGGCTTCTTGAAGTATGGAGTTGCGTAACTGTTGTGCGTTCATTCCTCGTCCTCCTGCTCGTAGTAATATGAATAGTCGATACCCTTCATAAAGATTTCACGGTCGTCAATGCGGTAGGTCAGGGCCTGCTTTAGTAATTCGCGAATCTTACCGCTATCAGAAGTATGGGTTGATATCATAGCATCCAGGTATTCGTGCTTGTCTATCTTACTCCAATCCACACACATTTTCTGTCGTTTCTTGAAAATCAAGTCCAGCCAAATACGAGTGCTACGCCCATTGCCTTCCATAAAGGGATGGGCTGCGTTCATCTCTACATATTTGTCCACAATCTCGTCGAAGGTTGTCTCGGGCATTGCCTCAACAGTCTTCAGATAATTATGCAGGTGCTCTGCCAGGCAGAACAATGTGTTACCCTTCGATATGGTCTTTGTACGTATCTTGCCAGCAAAGTCGTAAAGGCCACCAAAGAGATACGCGTGAATCTGCTGCAAGGCCTTCACTGTGCCCACATCCTTGTCAGCCACAAGGTTACTCTCCCAAAGGGTGTAGGCTTTCTTGCGACTCTGACCGTCGATGGTGTTGTCGCTATAGGTAAACCAGTCGAGGAAGTCCATAGCACGCTGATTATTTGTATATTTCGCCAAAAGTCTTATGCCTTCTGCATCGAGCACATCGGTATCGTATCGTTTTCCATCAGCAGCACGCAATTTCAGTTGGTTAGTGGCACTAACCAACTCATTTTCTTCCTTACGAAGCTTAGTCTTGAGATACTTCCAGTAGTTGCGGTTCTTCTTATAGTCCGACTGATCGTTGATGGCACCAACGACATCCTGTACCGAGAACCACCACTTGGCGTTCTCCTCGTCCCAAATGGCCCTGACTTCGTGATCGTTATAGAAACGGAAAGATATTTTGCTCATAATTGCAATCCTTACTTTATTTCGACCCCCAATATTTTTTGTATCTCCGAAAGCGTCTGGTCAATCTTGGCATCAAGGGCTGCACGTTTCTCGTGATATTGCTTCAGGAGTTCTTCTGGGCGAAGGACTTCTTCTTCGTCCTTAGGGAACTTGCATTGGTCGAGGTTGTATTGCAGGTCAACAAGCTGTTGTGCAGTGAAGCAACGAGACTTCTCGTCGCCTGTCTCTTCGTCAACTATCTCTTGGCGATTGTTCCACCAATCACGGATGGGCTGGCAATGTTCCGACTTCATCGGTTTGGTCTTCGAGAAGTGCTTGTAGCCCTCGGGCATATCGAGGCGATAGAACCACGTCTCTTTGGTGCTGAAACCACTCTTGGCTCCCTCGGCCTTGCTGTTGTCGAAGAAGAGTATGTTGGTGGCAATACTGGTATAAGGAGAAAAGATGCTGCCGGGCAAACGGATGATGGTGTGGAGGTTGAACTCTCGCAGGAGTTTCTCCTTGATAGCCCGCTTAGGGCCATCAGTACCAAAAAGGAATCCGTCGGGCAGGATGACGGCAGCACGACCATTCTTTGCCAAGCGATACATAATGACAACCATAAAGAGGTCGGCTGTCTCGCTGGCGGCAAGGTCGGAAGGGAAATGACGCTTCACATCGTTCTTCTCGTTGCCGCCGTATGGAGGATTCATCAGAATGACATCAAACCTGTCGTCGTCGGTATAGTTGAGAACATCTTTGGTGAGGGAATTGCCGTGCATCACCTTTGGCGACTCGATATTGTGCAGCAGCATATTGGTGACGCATAGCATATAGGGGAACTGCTTTTTCTCGATGCCATAGATTGACTGCGAATGCTTTTCACGGTCTTCTGCGGTCGTCACTTTTTTGTCGAGGGCCTTCAGCCAAGAGGTGAGGAAGCCGCCCGTGCCGCAAGCAAAGTCGGCCATCTTCTCTCCTATCTGAGGCTTAATTATCTCGGCCATAAAGTCAGTAAGGGCACGAGGGGTGTAGAACTCGCCTGCAGAGCCCGCCGACTGCATCTCCTTAAGGATTGTTTCATAAATCTCGCCAAAGGCGTGGCTCTCTTCGTAGCTGCTGAGGTCGAGTTCATCAATAACATTGATAACCTGACGAAGCAACACACCATCCTTCATATATTGGTTGGCATCTTCGAAGGTGGCACGAACGATAGCGCTACGCATAGGTGTGGCGGGAGTCACCTCAAGCGACTTGAGGGTTGGGAAGAGGATGTTGTTGACAAAATCCAACAAGTCTTCTGCTGTGAGTGCTTTGCCATCGCCCTCATCGTGTGCCCAGTTGCGCCAACGGCATTCTTCGGGTATGAAGGATACATAGTTGTCTTCGTTGAATTCCCAGTCGTTTTCTTTCTCGTCATATATTTTCAGAAACAGCATCCAGGCAATCTGCTCTATGCGCTGGGCATCGCCATTGATGCCGGCATCGTTGCGCATTATGTTTCGGATGCTTTTTACGAAGTTTGTCAGTGCCATACAGATAATTAAGAATTAGGCGGTGTAAATATTTGTTTCAAGTTCACGGACGGCATCGAAATATTGCTGGTTGCCACCAAAGAACCTGGCTATGCTGGCCGGCGACCCCATCTGGCGGAAGGGGTCGAGGGTGAGCACGCGGCGGTTCTCCAGCTGGCTGATGCCTTCGTTCATATATTTGTCGAGCAAAGCCTCAAGCACTTTTCGGGCTTCGGGGCCATACTTATGGAAGATGTCGCGTTTGCGGACGTTCTCTGCCCTCTCGCGTCGTGTGAGTGGTTTCTGCCCATAAGCGATGTGACAGATGAAGTCGAAGTCGTCGACATCAGCCATTCCTTGCTCCTCTTTCAAGGCTTGCAGGTCGATGCCGCTTTCGCGAAGCAACTCTGTAATCTCGGCTTTTTTCTCAGCAGCATTCCAATGGTTGATAAAGTCGGAAAGGTTGGCATAGGTGTCGTTGATGTTCTTGCGGGTATAGTCGGTAATGCTTTCTGTGCGGAGCAGCTTGCCATCAGAGTCATATACAGAGACCACCTTGCTGATAATTTCCACGTGGCAACCGTTACGGTCAACGATGGGTTTTGCTTTTCCGTGTTCAGCAGATTCACTTGCCAACGACAACAAACCACTATTGTTGTAAGGCTTCACATCGCGATGCGTGTAGCCTTCATCAACTTCAATCGGACCATCCCAATCGGGGTCGGCAAAGAGACGGGTGATGTTGCGGAAGTCCATAATGTAGAAGTGGGTCTTGCCCTCTTTCTCGCGAATACGGGTTCCACGCCCGATAATTTGCTTGAACTCGGTCATCGAGTTGATGTTCTGGTCGAGCACAATGAGTTTGACCATCTTGCAATCGACGCCGGTGGAGAGCAGCTTGCTTGTGGTGGCGATAACGGGGTAATCAGCTGAGACAGAGATAAAATAGTCGAGTTTACTCTTGCCGTAGTCGTCGCCGCCCGTTATACGAACAACATAGTCGGGATTTTTCCTGCACATATCCGAGTTCTCGTTGACCAGCGCCACCCTCATACGCTCCGCGTGGTCTTCGTCGGCACAGAAGACTATGGTCTTGTTCATCCTGCCTGTCTGCTTCAAATAGGCGGTGATTTCGTGTGCCACCTCGCGGATGCGGTCTTCTATGATGATGCTGTAGTCGTAGTCTTTATTGTTATATATCCGATCCTCAATGATGTTGCCGTTGATGTCTCTTTGGTCTTTGGTAGGGCGCCATTCATCACCGATATTAGTCTTGATATTGATAACCTTGTAGGGTGCCAGGAAGCCATCGTCGATGCCCTCTTTGAGGCTATAGGTGTATAGCGGTTCACCGAAATAGGTGATGTTCGACTGATACTTCGTCTCCTTTGGTGTAGCGGTCATACCAAGTTGAACAGCACCATTGAAATACTCCAATATCTCGCGCCAGCTGCTGTCATCCTTGGCACTTCCTCTGTGGCATTCGTCAACAATCACCAAATCAAAAAACTCAGGTTTGAAAAGCTCTTTGTAATTCTGCTGACCATTATCGCCTATCAATTGCTGATAGAGGGAGAAATATACTTGATGGGCTGTTGACTTGATCCCTTTGTCCTTCAGGTAATTAACCTTGTGGATATTGTTTGCAAGCGGCTTGAAGTCTTGCTCTATTGACTGGTCGACCAACACGTTACGGTCGGCAAGATAGAGCACTTTATTTATAAGCTTTGCTTTAATCAGACGATAAACAATCTGGAATGCCGTATAGGTCTTTCCTGTACCTGTCGCCATAACCAACAGCATACGCTTCTCGCCTCGTGCCACAGCATCGACAGTACGATTGATGGCATTGCGTTGATAATAGCGTGGAGGATAGATGTCCTGTCCCGTGCAATAGGGCTGATTAATCACCTTCAGCTCGTCATCGTTAAAGCCATTCCCATCGTTGCTCTCCGACAGGAAACGGGCATACAATTCCTCTTTCGAGGGGAACTGATCCATAGCAAAGGAACGCTCTTTGCCGGTGAGAAAGTCATACTCCTGAAAACCAAAGCCATTGGAACAGAAAGCAAAGGGCACATCCATCATCGAGGCATATTCCTTCGCTTGCTGCATTCCGTGACTTCCAGAATGGTTGGCATCTTTGGCCTCGCCGATGGCGTTAGGGGCTGCGCGGCTGTAGTAGAGCATATAGTCGGCATACTTTGCCTTCTCACGCACAACAAAGTTTCCTTTGATGTTCACTTTGCCATCAGTCAGCTTGACCTTTGTCTCCATAGTGATATCTGTCACCGACCAACCACTATGCTGTATGGCTGGCGTGATGTAGCGGAGTTTAATATCTTCTTCCGAAAGCAGTTTGTCTTCAAGTCCAGGAACAGGATTCGCCATTTTTCTGATTAATTTACGCACGTAAGCGACTGCAAAAATACAAAAAATAATCCAAACCACAAAACTTTTTTCTCCACGGCTCTAAAAACAAAGACAAATGAAAGGAATTGAAAGGTCTATATTAACATATCAACATATCAACAATTAAACAACTCAACGCTCAAACCTTCCTCTTACTCTCCTCTTACTCTCCTCTTACTTCCCTCTTACTAATTGCATATATTTTTCATCTTTTTGGGGTAAAGCGGACAACAAACGGCGTTGGTACGCTTTTTTCACGGCCGAAAAACAAACTTTACCTCTATACAATATTTTGCAACGCACAACGTTATCGGTTGAAAAAGTACACATCAATATGATTACCATTGGCATTACTGGAACTCTGGGCGCCGGCAAAGGCACCATCGTCGACTATCTCGTCAAACAGCGCGGTTTCGTGCACTACTCCGTAAGGGCTTTCATCACCGAGGAAATCAAACGTCGGGGACTTGATGTCAACCGCGACACTATGACACTGGTAGGCAACGACTTGCGCGCCAAGCACTCGCCATCGTGGATTGTTGAGCAGCTCTACGAGCAGGCGCAGGCGTCGGGATGCAACTGCATCATCGAAAGCGTGCGCACCCCCGGCGAGGTCAGCGCCCTGCGCGGCAAACCCAACTTCTACCTCTTCGCCGTCGACGCCGATCCAAAAGTGCGCTACGAACGCGCCGTGCTGCGCGGCTCGGAGACCGACCATATCGACTACGACACTTTCATCGCCAACGAGCAGCGCGAGATGACAAGCGACGACCCCAACAAGCAGAACCTCAGCGTCTGCATCAGCCAGGCCGACTTCCGCTTCGACAACGGCGGCACAATCGAGCAGCTCAACAAGCAGGTTGAGGATGTCCTCTCGAAAATCCTCTACCATCGCCCCTCGTGGGACGAATACTTTATGGAACTGGCCGACACTGCAGCCAAACGCGCCACCTGTGACCGCGGCCGCTCGGGATGTGTCATCGTCAAGGACCGCCAGCTGCTGGTGACGGGCTATGTCGGCTCACCTGCAGGACTGCCCCATTGCGACGAGGTGGGTCACCTTTTCCACAAGACCATCAACCCCGACGGAACCATCAGCAACCACTGTGTACGCACCGTCCACGCCGAGCAGAACGCCATCTGCCAAGCCGCCCGTCGCGGCATCGCCCTCGACGGCGCAACGCTCTATTGCCGTATGACGCCCTGCCGCACCTGCGCTATGCTCATCATCAACTGCGGCATCAAGCGCGTGGTGTGCGAATACAAGTACCATTGCGGACAGGAGAGCGAGGAACTCTTCCGTCAGGCGGGCATTCAGCTCGACTTTTTCCACGACGAAGTGGTGCAGTATGCCAATCAATAAAAGGGTGTAAAGGTTTGAGAGTTTGAGGGTTTGAGGGTTTGAAAGTTTGAGGGTTTAAGGGTTTGAGAGTTTGAGGGTTTAAGGGTTTGAGAGTTTGAGGGTTTGAGGGTTTGAGAGTTTGAGGGTGAATTGTTTTCAAAAGTCAACAACACAAAAACGTATACGAATGAAGAAGTTATTATCTTTGGCTCTCCTCTGCTGCGTGATGCAGGGTGTCGCTTATTCGCAAATCACTATGCCTGTGTCCAACGGCAGCTTTGAGCAATGGACGTCGCACTCAGGATACAACGTCTCGATTATGGGTATGAACCTGCCCGTCTACGAGGCCTACTCCACCCCGACGGAATGGGACTATCTGGCTTATCCCGTCAACGAGGCATTCTCGATATACGGCAGCACCATCAATGTCAACACAACACTGCCGCTGATCAAAATCAGCCAGGAGACAGGAACCGTGCCCGACGGCAGCAAAGCCGTTAAACTTGAGACTTTTATGCTCAGCGACATAGTGTCGGGATTGGTTTATGTGATGGCAGCGTCCGAGCTCGACCCGATGCTGACATCGACGGTGTTCCCGAGCGTTCTCTCCACCGGCGTGGTCAACGTCGACAGCCTTATGCCGCTCGTCACCACGGTCCTCGCCAATACCGACAGCCTGATGAGCATCCTCAGACCTATGGCTTCGATGGACGTGAACAACTTCATAACCGGCGGCATCGACCTGGGCGGCAACACGCCCTCGCAGCTGAACGGCTATTACAAATACCAGTCGGGCGAGAGCACCGACAACGGCGGCGTTATTATGCTTGGCACCCGCTACAACACCACCACACAGCGACGCGAAGTGGTGGGCGGAGGCATCAATATTGCGCTGACCGACATCTCGAGCTTCACACCCTTCACGGTGGAATACCAGTCGCTGCACGAACTGGATCCCTCTTTTGCCGAGCAGGCACCCGACTCGCTGATTGTCCTGCTTGTCTCTTCGGCCAACAATGAAAGGGCACACGGCTCATACCTCTGCGTCGACAATCTCAACCTGATGTTCGACACAACATCGGTCGTCGAGGAAGACACCTGCGCCAGTATCCTATGGATGGAGGCCGTCACTGTGGTTTATGACGCTTTCCCACAGATGGAGCTGCACTGGACAGGCAGTTCGCAACCCGACCACTGGGAGATAGAATACGGTCCGCAGGGCTTCACCCACGGCAACGGCACAACGGTTTCCTCGAACACGACCAGTTTTGCCATCTATGAGCTTGAAGAGCAAGGCATCCTGCAGCCCAACACGTGGTACGACTTCTATGTGCGCTCGGTGTGCGACGACGACACCTACGGCGAGTGGGATTCCGTCCACTACCGCACCTTCTGCGCAAAGGTTAGCAATCTGGCAATGGCTGACGACAATATCACCGTCAACGCCGACGGACTGCTTGAAGGCTACCGCATCACTTGGAGCGACGCCACCGACACGTGGCAATGGATGGTGAGCTACGGCATCGCCGGGACTGACACCGGCAACAATGAGGTTGTGGACGAACCACAGTTCAATATGCCTCCACTCAGACCCGAAACGCGATACGAGGTGTGGGTGCATTCGCTGTGTGACGAAGACAACTACGGCGAACCCCAATATTTATCGTTCACCACCTTCACGGTGGGCATCGCCAATGTCGAGGCTGTTCAGATGGAGGTATATCCCAATCCCGCAAACGGACGCTGCGTTGTAACTCTTCCCGACAACGCCGAAGCCGAACTGAATCTCTATAGCGCTGACGGACATCTGATCAAGACCATCGCCAACGCCAGCAGCGCAACCGAACTGCAACTGCCCTCGCAAGGTGTCTTCCTGCTGCAGGCAACAACCCAGGCAGGCACCGCTACCCGCAAGATTATCAACAGATAAACCATCGACCATACGGCATTAAGACAATGAAACCGAAACTGTTATTCGCCCTGCTGCTTGGATGGCTGACCTATGGCGCGGCCAATGCCCAGGAGCAAAAGGGAACCGCCGACGACATTTGCGGCACCTACTACGTTGAATCGCCTGTTAGCGACGACGCTGTCAAGATTCAGATATACCGCGCCACCAACGGCAAATACCAGGGACGTTTTGTCTGGCTCAGCCAACCCAACAACCCTGACGGCACACCGCGCACCGACATCAACAACCCCGACCCAAAGAAACGCAACCGCACCGCCGACCAGATTGTGGCCGTGTGGGGACTTACCTACAAAGACGGCGAATGGGTGGACGGCTCGATCTACGACCCGACATCAGGCAAGACCTACGGCATCAAGGGCAAACGCATCAAAGGCTCACGCAATATGGAGATGCGCTACTACTGGAAGCGCCCCGTTATGGGCCTCAACACCACGTGGAAGAGGCTGTAGCAAAAGGTCACTTGCCGATGCAGAAACGACTGAAGACGGAGGAGAGGACTTCGTCGGAAGTTATTGTGCCGGTGATAGTTCCAAGGTGATATAGGGCATCGCGCATATCAATAACCACAAGATCGGGCGTCAGGCCCGCATCCATACCTTTCCGTACCTCATCGAGGGCCGCAAGGACCTTGTTCATAGCCTCATAGTGGCGGATGTTGGTCAGCAGCACATCGCCCTGTTCAGACATACGCTTCTTGACCGCAGCGACCATCGATTGCTCCAGTTTCTCAATCCCATCTCCCGTCAAAGCAGAGATGTCGATTCCCTGCGAAGATGGCGAATCGACAAGGTCACACTTGTTGTTGACTATGAAGATTATCTTCTCCTTCTGATTGACATCCTGAATAATATCGCACAGATCATCCATTGTGTCGTTGGTGAACGGCACACGGGCATCGTGCAGAAACAGAATCACTTTGGCCTTCTGCGCCGCCTTGCGCGAGCGTTCGAAACCCAGCATCTCTATCTCGTCGCTACTCTGTCGCAGACCTGCAGTATCAATGAAACGGAATGTAATGCCGTCGATAACCATTGTCTCCTCTATGGTGTCGCGTGTGGTGCCGGGCGTGTCGCTGACAATGGCTCGGTCTTCGTTGAGCAGCGCATTCAGAAGCGTGGATTTCCCTGCATTCGGGCGACCCACTATGGCGACAGAAATACCGTTTTTTACGGCATTGCCAGTCTGGAACGAGTCGGACAACCGCTTAACCTTGGAATACAACTCCTCCAGCATTTCCTTGAGCCGCTCGCGATTAGCGAACTCTACATCCTCGTCGCTGAAATCAAGTTCGAGCTCAAGCAGTGCCGCAAGATCTATGAGTTCCTGCCTTAGTGTTTCCAATTCTTTTGCATATCCGCCCCGCATCTGACTGACAGCCAAGTCGTGGGCCGACTGCGATTGCGAGTCTATCAGGTCGGCAACGGCTTCGGCCTGCGAAAGGTCGAGCCGCCCATTCAGGAAAGCCCGCAACGTGAACTCGCCGGCTTCGGCAAGGCGTGCGCCTTTGTCCAAGAAGAGTTGCAATGCGCGTTGCTGAATGTAGAGCGAGCCGTGGCAAGATATCTCCACAACATCCTCGCCCGTATAGGAATGAGGCGCGGCAAAATAGGTCGCCACCACCTCGTCGAGCAGAGCTGTGCCGTCCATAAGGCAGGCGTACTTGGCATTGCGGTTCGACAATATAACAGGACGGCCCTTGGGCGTCAGCAGGCATTGCTCAGCGAGCTGTCTTGCCGAACTGCCCGACAGCCGGATCACTGCAATGCCACCTACTCCGGCAGGAGTGCTAACGGCACAAATCGTGTCATTCTGCTGCATCTTCATTTCCTCCTCTGTTGTCGCTGATATAGCTATCGCCAAACAGATCCTTCATCTCCTGGTCGTTAAGTCCGCAGTCAACCTTCAACTTGTACATATTGGGAAAACACAGCGCCAGTGTGAAGAAATGCAGCAACAGAAGCATCAGCAATGTATTCTCGTGTGTAATGACTATGATGGAGCAGATTATTATAGAGACAATCAAGCTTGTATAGTAGATAGTCTGTATCATTCCCTTGTATCTGTCCAGCTTCTCTTCAACGGCGTCGAGCTGACGAATACGGGGTATCTGGCGGCGCACTGTAAAGAGGATTATAGCGATAACAAGCACAACAAGCACCCAACCGCCATAAAGCAGCAAATCGTGCGTATATTTGTTTGTAACGATGGTTTTCGCCCACACATATTCCGCCATATAATGCTCCGCAACTGTCAGCAGGCCGAAGAAAAGCGTGCCCCACAGTCCGAGGTTGGCGGCGGTGCGAATGGCTCGCACAGGATTGTCGTTAAGTCTCATTATTTATGCTTTAGTTTGGGTTCCAAGTATTTTGCCGTATATGAAGCCTTACATTCCAACAGATTCTCAGGAGTGCCGGCAAAGACCACATTGCCTCCCTCCTTGCCTCCTTCGGGTCCCATATCGATTATCCAGTCAGCCTGCTTTATTATGTCGGGATGATGCTCAATGACCACGACGCTATGACCGTTGGCTACAAGTGTGTTGAAGGACGACAGCAGCTTCTGTATATCGTGGAAATGGAGGCCTGTCGACGGCTCATCGAATATAAACATCAAAGGTCTCTCGTTGGCCCCCTGGGTAAGGAACGAAGCAAGCTTTATGCGTTGAGCCTCGCCACCGCTGAGCGAACTTGAACTCTGTCCAAGTTTCAGATAACCCAAGCCCACATCTTGCAGCGGAGTGAGGCGCGCCACTATCTGCTTGCAGGACAGCTTGAACTGATCCTCGGCTTCGGTCGGGGCAAAGAAATCTACGGCTTGGTCGACGGTCATATCAAGCACCTCGCTGATGTTCTTTCCGTGATACATCACCTCCAGCGTTTCACTCTGAAAGCGTGTGCCGTGGCACTCGTCGCACACCAGATGGACATCGGCCATAAACTGCATACCTATTGTAACATAACCCTCGCCTTGACAGGTCTCACAGCGTCCGCCCTCAACGTTGAACGAGAAGTAGCCCGCCTTGTAGCCGCGCGCCTTGGCCAGCGGCTGCGATGCATAGAGCTGGCGTATCTCGTCATAAGCCTTCATATATGTCGCCGGGTTGCTGCGCGAAGAGCGACCGATAGGGTTCTGATCCACCAATTCAACGCCGCTTATGCGGTTCAGGTCGCCGCCCACCGAGCGGCACTTGCCCACATACTCGGTGTTGCCCTCGAAGCGGCGCTGCAGTATGTCGTAAAGGACATACTTCACTAGACTTGTCTTGCCAGAGCCCGACACGCCGGTGACCACAGTGAAGGCATTGAGAGGCACCTCCACGTCGACGTTCTTAAGGTTGTTGCAATAGGCACCCTTAAGTTCTATCTTATCGCGCCACACGCGGCGATGCTTGGGCACGGCAATCTCCAGTTGCCCGAGCAGATAGCGGGCAGTATAGGACCTATTGATATCGTATTTCGACTTCTTGATACAGCTATTGTCGATGCCCTTGCCGTCGTTGGCAAGTTCCATAACCACCTCGCCGCCAAGCCTGCCGGCATCGGGGCCGATGTCAATGATATAATCCGCCGCGCGGATAATCTCCTCGTCGTGCTCAACCACTATCACAGTGTTGCCCAAGTCGCGCAAGTTTTTCAACACCGCAATCAGCTGGTCGGTATCGCGCGAATGCAGGCCTATCGAAGGCTCGTCGAGGATGTACATCGAACCCACCAGCGAACTGCCCAGCGATGTGGCCAGATTGATGCGCTGGCTCTCGCCGCCACTCAGCGTATTCGACTGGCGACTCAGTGTCAGATAGCCAAGGCCCACCTCCAAAAGATAACCCACACGGTTGTGCAACTCCTTGCGTATGCGTTCGGTAAGCTTCATCTCATAGTCAGTCAGCTCCATATCCTTCAGGAACTGCGCCAGGTCCTTGACCGGCATATCAGCCAGCTCGCTTATCGACTTACCGCACACCTTCACGTACTGCGCGTCCTTGCGCAGGCGCGTACCCTTGCAGTCGGGACATACCGTCTTGCCGCGATAGCGCGCCAGCATAACACGATACTGTATCTTATAGCTCTGCGACTCAATCCACTTGAAGAATCCGTTGATGCCCTCCCAGCTTTTCCCGTCGCCGTTCCACAGCAGGTCGCGCTCCTTGTCGGTCAAGTCGCAATAAGGCGTATGTATCGGGAAATTCAGCTTGGGCGACTGCTTGATAAGGTATGTCTTCCATTCCGACATCTTCTCGCCCTTCCAGCACACTACGGCGTCCTCATATATAGACAATTGCTTGTTAGGCACCACGATATCCTCGTCAATGCCAATGATATTGCCATAACCCTGACAGCGTGGACAGGCGCCGTAGGGATTGTTGAAACTGAAGAAATTGGGATTAGGTTTCTCGAAACTGATGCCATCGGCTTCAAAGCGGTTCGAGAAAGAATAACGCAAAGCAGAGCCATCCTCCGCTCCCAGTTCTCCGTTCTCCACTCTCCGTTCTACAATGCAAGCCCCGCGCCCCTCAAAGAAAGCCGTCTCTACCGACTCGCCCACCCTTGCCAGCTGGTCGTCGTCGCCGTGCTTCACCACGATACGATCCACCAGCAGCATCGGCTCCGAATAGGTCTCCTGCTCGCTGCAGACAGGCAAAAAGTCTTCTATCTTAAGTATCGTCCCCGCTATCGACACACGCATAAAACCCTCTTGCTTGAGGATTTCAAGCTGTGCCTTGAGCGGACGCTCCTTCGTCACCTCCAGCGGCGCGAACAGCATAACACGTTCGTCGTCGGGAATCGAATAGATAAAATCAACTACATCGTCAACACTATGGCGCTTCACCTCAACGCCCGACACCGGCGAAAAAGTGCGCCCTATACGGGCATAAAGCAGTTTCAGGTATTCATAAATCTCGGTCGACGTACCGACCGTCGAACGCGGATTGGAGGTGTTCACCTTCTGTTCGATGGCAATGGCCGGCGCCACGCCGAGAATATAATCCACCTCAGGCTTGCTCATACGCCCCATAAACTGGCGCGCATAGCTGCTCAGGCTCTCCACATAGCGGCGCTGACCTTCGGCATAGAGCGTATCAAACGCCAGCGACGACTTGCCGCTGCCGCTCAAACCGGTGATAACAACCAGCTTATTGCGCGGAATGCGCACGTCGATATTCTTCAAGTTGTTGACGCGCGCCCCTTTTATGATGATATAGTTGTCTTCGTCTTTCTTCATTGCTTAGGGACAACGCGCCAACACGCTTTTTATTGCCACAGCGCGATAAAAAACTATCGCAGCAGGATTATCTCAGAAATGCAGAGGTCATTGTACTTGGCGCCGGGTTTGACTTTCAGCACATCGACGATGATTTCCTTAACCTTGGGCCGTTCCTGCTTATATACCCACGAGAAACCGAACTCCATCTCTATGTCGGCAACCGGAAGCCTGATGGCAGCGTCGGTAAGGCCCTGCCAGGTATACTCCTTCGGTTTGCTGCCACGAAACAAAATTTCGTCACCGTATCTATAATCGCCCTTGTTCCAGTAGGAAGGTCCCTCGCCGTCCCAAACAACCTTATAGTCAAGACTGTCGATAATACTGTTGTTGCTATAGGTGTCCTTGTTCTTGGTATACCCATTGTAAATCAGCACACCCGTGACGGTTACAGGCTCCTTCAGCACAATCCTTATCCTGGTTTTGCCATCCGCATCGGGTTTCAGCACCGCCGCAGTCGCAAGGTCCATATCACCAAGGTTGGACGCAGGATATTTAGCCACGCCGCCCGACAGATGGACGCTGTACTTGTCCGCGCTGATGCGACGGCTCAGCAGCTCAGGCAGATTCTCACTCAAACCGTATTCCACATAACTTATTTTCAAAGGCTTGGCGGTGGCAAAATCGAAATCACGTGCCTCGTACACAAGACCATCGCGTTGCCTTTTCATATCAAGGCCACTTATTTCATAACGGTCATACTGCAGTTCAGGATTCACAATACCATCGTCCACCACTACCCTGAAACGCTGTGCCTTGCCGTCGCCCCAGTATGCCGCAGGCGAAAAGTCATATTCAAAGAAATTCATCTGCCACCGTCCTACGTGAAACACCCTGCCTTTATCATACAAACCTTCTGAAGTATTGTTCTCGACACTGTAACGGACAACGAGTTCCACTATCTCACCTGCCGGGATGTCAAGCTCCGTATAATACCAACGGCGGCACAGGGCATCGGTTTCCGACAATATACTATCGCCGTATTTTGCAACCAGTTGGCGTGTGCGCTCGGCTGAATAAAACCAATCCGCGCTATCGGGTTTAAGAAGCGGGTCGTCATTTTTATAGAACGTCGGCGTTTCAATCTCACAATCATAATCAAAGTAACGCACCGACGGCTCAAGCACCGTGTCGGCCGACTGACGCCAAGCGAGGCTCTTTCCGTTCAGGACGAAACTGACATTACGCACATAATTGTCGCGCCATCCGACCTCTTTCTCACTCTCTGTGATGCAGTTATCCATATCCCATCGTGCCTTGCCTTCGCCATACCAATCAATAGGGAAGCCGTAAGGCAGAGCGTGGAAATCCTTTTGTGAATTGTTATAAAGCAGATAGCGCACCTCGACATCCGTATAACCGTCGCGCAAGATGAACCGGCATCTTTCGTCAAGAAGCTTGACCTCGGGAATATGCACAGCCACCGGCGTGCACGACAGCGTCATTGCCGAACGATATGCAACCGGATCGCCATTGGCCTTTGCCAGCACTCCGGCAAAAAGCAGAATAACAAGCAAAACTGTTTTCTTCATAACCTTTAAGATTTTTTAATGTGGGTTTCTGCTATATCTGTATCAAAAAACACTCTTTTTTAACGCCGGACGCGAAATTTTATTGCAATCCTCGACGGCATTTTCCGACTTTCATCCTCCATCCCTTCCAGCCATTTTCGCCATACCAACTCCGGTCGTTGTACAATATATGTACAATACTTGTACAATATTTGTACGTTTACAATTGTACAACTATTGTACATATATTGTACATATATTGTACAACGACCGGAGTTGGTCCCTTAAAATACCGGCAATCAACACTGGTTAAAACCGACTTTTGGACACTGAAAAGCCGCGGGCGTTCCGCCCGCGGCTTAAACGATTCTCTTCACTCTGCATTCGGCATTGCCGCCGCTCACGGCTCAAAGCCTTCTTGCACCGTCGCCTATAACGACAGGAACAATCTGGCAATCAATGCCAAAACGCGAGCGGTAGTTCTGCCTTACCGCCGTGCAGAAGGCGTCGCACAGCTCGTTTCGCACCAGGTTTATGGTGCATCCGCCGAAGCCTCCGCCCATAATGCGGCTGCCGCTGACGCCCGAGCGCCGTGCCTCGTCGACAAGGAAGTCTATCTCGTCGCAGCTCACCTCATAGTCTTTGGACAGCCCCTCGTGCGTCATATACATCTGCCTGCCTACCGTCTCATAATCACCCCGTTGCAGGGCGTCGCACACCGCCAGCACGCGGTCCTTCTCGCCCAGCACATAGCGTGCGCGGCGATAGTCCTCGTCGCTGAGGCGGGGCCGCAGTTCTTCGAGCCGCTGCCAGGTACAGTCGCGCAGAGTCTCCACGCCAGCCATTTGCGCCACACGCTCGCAGCTGCGACGACGGTCGTTGTAGGGCGAGCCCACCAGTTCGTGCTTCACGCAGCTGTTCACCAGAATCAGGCGGTAGCCCTCGGGCTGCCACGGGAAATACTCAAACTCGCCGCTGCGACAGTCGAGCCGCATCAGCGACCCTTTGCGGCCGTGCATCGAGGCGAACTGATCCATAATGCCGCACATAACGCCCACATACTTATGTTCAGTGGCTTGCCCTATTTTGGCCAGAGTCATACGGTCGAGACGACCGCCGCCATAGAGGTCGTTGAGCGCATAGGCGAAGCAGCACTCGAGCGCTGCCGACGAGCTCATTCCCGCCCCAAGCGGCACATCGCCGCCATAGACGACATCGAAGCCCTTGATGGCGACACCGGCGGCAAGCATCTCTCTGACAACGCCATAGATATAGCGCAGATGCACCTGCGACGGCCCTTGGGGGTCGTCGATGGCAAACGAGGCCTCGAGCTGCAAATCCATCGCGTAGGCGTTTACCACGCCCGAACCGTTGGGACTGACCACGGCCGTAATGGACTGTTCTACAGCCCCTGGGAAGACGAAACCGCCGTTATAGTCGGTATGCTCGCCTATAAGATTGATGCGTCCCGGGGCAGTGTAGGCGGTGCCACGGTGCCCGAAACGGCGTTCGAATTCATTGTGTAACAGTTCTGTATCAATCATTTTGCACAAAGTTTGAATATTGTTGTACTGAGGAATGGCTTGTCGGGCGTCAGGCGGCCGGTTGACTCAGGCCAGCTGTGGTTTGGCGAGTCGGGGTATTGCTGGGTTTCGAGGCAGACGGCGCTGCGACGCGGATAGCCAACGCCGCCTTTGCCTACTATGCCGTCAAGGAAATTGCCCGTATAGACCTGAACGCCAGGCGCATCGGTATACACTTCGAGAGCGATGCCCGTCTGCGGGCTCTGCAACGTCGCCGCAGGGCGTTCCAACGTGCGAGGCTGACGCAGAAGCCAGTTGTGGTCGTAGCCGCTGCCAGTGTGCAGCTGACCGAAGTCGGCCTCTATGTCGCGGCCTATGGCTTTGGCCGTGCGGAAATCCATCGGCGTGCCGGAGACATCGTCAGAGTGGCCAAACGGTATAAGTGTCTCATCGACAGGCGTATATCGATCGGCATCAATCTGCAAAGTATGGTTCAGTATCGAGCTGCACTGGTCGCCGTTGAGGTTCCAGTAGGTGTGGTTGGTCATATTGATTACCGTTGCGCGATCGGTTTCGGCGCGGTAGTCGATGCGCAGGCTGTTGTCGCCGCCGAGCGTGTATGTCACCTCCACGCGCACATTGCCAGGGAAACCGTTGTCTCCGTCAGGGCTCAGGAGCGCGAGCTTCAGCCGGCATTCCGAAGCCTCAACCACATCGTAAACAGCATATTGCCATCCCATAGGGCCACCGTGCAGGCAGTTGGGACCGTTGTTCTGCGGCAAACGGTATTCGATGCCGTCGACTGTGATGCGTCCGCCGGCCAATCGGTTGGCGTAGCGGCCGATTACAGCGCCGAAGTCGGAGCTGTGGTTCTCGGGATAGTAGTCCTCGATATTGTCGAATCCCTGCACGACATCGCGCCGCTTCCCCTCCTTGTCGGGCAGGCTTAGCGACACTATGCGCGCGCCGAAATTGGTGATTCTGGCCTCGAGCCCGCCGCTTCCGTGCAATTCATAGAGGCCGACAGGCTTGTTATTGTATTTGTATTCTTTCATATCTTGAGAACGCGCAGAAGGGCTTTTTATTGTTTGCGAAGGGCAATCTTGCTGAATTAAAACGCAATAGACGCAGGGAGATTTGTTTTCAACAATAGTTTTTTGCTCCGGCAGACCGAGTTACGGCTTTTTTTAGTATCTTTGCATTTTCAAACACAACTCTTTGTCCAACCCGATAATACACTGATTGCTAATGGCCAACACAATAGTCAACATCATTGACCGCGAAGATCCGCTGCCGCTGTATCTATTTTTCCGCGAAATGTACCACGAAGGCGACCGTATGCTGTTTGTCGCAGGCAAGTACGAAGCCGACCGTATCGATTTCTTTGTCCGCCTGCTGCATCTGCCAGACCATTTGGTGGACCGCATTGTACTTACGCACAAGTCTGACGAATACAGCTACGAACTGATTTGCAGGACAATAATCGGTATGCTGAATCGCGACGCGCACTATGTCGTCAACCTGGCCGGCGGCAGCCGCTATATGGCATTGGCCGTGCAACGCTCGTTTGCTCGCTTCAACTCGGATTTCTACTACACGAAGACTCGCGAGAATCTGATTGTCAATACCATATTCGACGACAGCATTTATGACGACGATGACATTGTCACTCCCATACGCCACCGTATGTCTATCCGCGAACTGCTGAATGTCAATGGACTTGTGAATGATGCCGGCAGCGACACGCATTCCCCAATCCGCAGCGAGGAATACACTCAGTTTTTCTACTCTTTGTTTGTCGAGAACCGCCTCTCGCCTGCCGACCACGAAGCGATAACGCTTTTGAGGCAGCACTATCGCGGCAGGCGCAAATGGCTGGACATCAAAGTGCTGGAGACGAAAGGACTATCCAATCGTCCGCCAGTCAGAAACTTAAGCGAGCTGCTTTCGCACCTGCGTTTCGTTCCACAAAAGTCCAACCAACTCACCAAGGAAGAGGTGGAGTATATCACTGGAGGCTGGTTTGAGGAGTACACCTATCATCGTGTGCGTCATCAGGTTAAGCCAGACGATATCACTATCGGAGTCCATATCTCGCGCGGCAGCACCGCACACAACAACGAACTGGACGTTGTCTATGCCAAGAACAACCACCTGTATGTGATTGAATGCAAGACCGGTGTGGACAGCAACCGTATGTTCAACGAGATTGTATACAAAGTTTGCGCCCTGCGTGAAGTGCTTCTCGGCACGACGTGCAAGAGCTACATTTTCAGCCTTATCCACGACACCGACGGCCACTTAGAGCAAGTGGCACGCCTTATGGGTGTCCGCTTTTACGACTACCACGACATCGTCAAGGGCAAAGCCTTGAAAGGACTGGGAGCATAAAGTAAAGAGAGTGGCCGAATTCTCTCAAATTTTTTCCAATAGTTGGATTTCACCATTAGAATCACTGCTTATACAGTTATTTCAGCAGTTGATTTTGTATAAAAGTCCATTTCTAATTCAGATGGCTTTATTTTGAAATATGTCCACAAGAAATTAGAATATTTTACAATCAGAAATGTTACAATTGTTTTAATCATCAATATACTTTCCTCGTTTATATAAGTTGTCACACTTCCTGCAAGACCGTGAATATGATTAGATAAGTATGAAATGTAATCGTTTTTTATCATCAGCTTATCTCGATATAATTCATACATTTTATATGTACATTCGTTCTCTTTTTTTCGGTTGTAATCAGACAGCTTTTTATATTTCCAGTTATATTTTTTAAGTAAACAATCGATGGTCTCTTTATGTGAATTATATATCGCCAAAGCTTTTATGGTATTAATGCTGATTTCTAAGTTTCTGCTTTCATTTTCAATTGCCTTGACCGCTTCGCACTTTTTGAAGGAATTAATAGTGTCTTTCTGAATTAAATCTTGTAGGACTTTAACCTGAGTGTTGATTCCGTCAGCAATGCTAAGATAGTGACGTAATTGCACTTCTTCTGAATTATGATTGTCGTATATCAAATATAATATTGCTATATGGTCAGCAATTATTCTCAAAAAAGCATTAGCAGAACATAGGTCTATGCCAGTTTGAAAACATTGGGTGATTGTTAAGAATATATGGTGGATATTAATGCATCTATGGGCAACATATGTGTCCATCAGATTCAGATAAGGTCTGGGATAATGGCTACTTATAGAATCAATGATAGGCACATTTCTGTTAAAACAGAAGTAAAATAATTCCTCGGTTTTATCAGCCTTATGAATTGTATGCGATTCCATATTCATCAGTGTTGATTTATTTGAAATGGTTTATCAAGATTTTTTTGTTTTTTTACGATAAAGTTACAATGCATCGAGAACGAGGCGTTGTAATTACTATTGTCCACTTACAGCAGCACTTTGATTTTGGCTATCATCTGAGCGTTGTAACAACCTTACAAAATCTATGCATATACAATTTTGTCGTACTCGTACTTTTCGAGTTTGTAGATGTAACAATCTTACAAAATCTATGCATATACAATCCTGTCTGGGGCTGTTGAACTGCAAGCCCAGATGTAACAATCTTACAAAATCTATTCATATTCAATTTGAGAGGTTGGGGTTCACATCCTGCTCCCAGATGTAACAACCTTACAAAATCTATGCATATACAATCGGTTCTGCTCAAGGAACAGTTCGAGGGCAGATGTAACAACCTTACAAAATCTATGCATATACAGTAGACTTACGTTGTTTTCCTGTTTCAACCTTGCTGGTTGCAATCCCATTCACAGTGAAACGGGAGAGCAGAGCCGTCAAGTCCGCAGGCGTAGATTCGGGGCCATCCACCCCTATTTTTTTTGTTATGAGACTGAGCAGATTGAGGGAAGCATTATAGTCACGATCGATGACAGCGCCACAAGAAGGACAAATATATGTCCGTTCTTTAAGTGTGAGGTCTTGCTTTACGGCACCACAACAGCTACAAGTTTTACTACTGGGATAGAATCGGTCGGCTTTGGTAACAGATACACCATTTAGAGCAGCCTTGTATTCTATCTGTCTCCGAATTTCACCCATTGCAACATCGCTTACAGAGCGTGCCAAACGATGGTTTTTCTGCATGCCCTTCACATTGAGGTCTTCAATTGCAATCTCCGCATAGTGCGTTGTGATGACAGTTGTCAATTTCTGTGTGAAGTCACAACGAATGTTAGCAATGTGCCTGTCTAAATTGCCGAGACGACGTGAGAGTTTTTTATAGTTGTTTGACTTTTTGACGCCTTCCAAACGCTCTTGCTTGGTTCTCGCATGTTGGCGTTTGGAGAGCTGTCTGCTCAGTCTTTTTTGCTTTCTTAGGTTTTGTTTCAGCGGTTTGGGATCATCAATCTTGATTCCGTCACTAAGTATGATGGCATTATGGACACCCATATCGATGCCCACTTTTCTGTTGGCATCGATAGAATCCGCATGCCGATGTGTTCTACGATATTCGTCCTCGGTTATCTCAAGACTGAACGAAGCGTAGAATTTTCCGCCACTTTGCGAGATACAGACATTATTTATCTTGACATAGTTGAAACGGATATGTTCGGCCATCTTCACCCAACCGCCATGTTTCATATTGGGCAGATGGATGTATTGGCGTTTGCTATTTTCTTTGGCTGCTATCTTCTCCAGAACTTTTGAGTTTCTGTTCGTTTCTGACAACTTTATTTTATCCCTTTCCATGTAAAACTTTCCCTCGTTATCTCTTTTC